>Ga0222649_1000016_pt1 | contig 88700 bp, 153 predicted proteins | sample AntAcemetagen337_FD_179865 | JGI IMG/M metagenome (GOLD analysis project Ga0222649, IMG submission 179865) | Saline water microbial communities from Ace Lake, Antarctica - #337 | ecosystem: Environmental > Aquatic > Non-marine Saline and Alkaline > Saline | place: Antarctica: Ace Lake... | reverse complement strand
TGAGATTTCCCGAAGATGTTCCCTATGATTTAGGTGCATACAAAGATTTAATTATTTGTCGTACTATGGACGATGCCGTATGGTGTGTAACACAGTATGGGTTGCCAACAAAGATTAGTTTTGATCATGATTTAGCAGACATTCATTATACTACCGATGATGGGGAAAATACTGGGTATACTTTTGCAAGATGGCTTTGTCAATATATCATGGATAATGATCTTGACTTTCCCGAAAACTTTGTGTATTCTATACATTCAATGAACCCAATAGGTGCTGAAAATATTCGCTGCTATATGGAAAACTTTATTAAACACTGGATATGTCGTGACCAATAATATATCGCTTTGTTAATCTGAGACTGTCTGCGCACGGTGGGGAATTTTTGAAGACAACAGCGGCGGATACTTCTGCCCATATATTCCAAAGATGTTTTCTGTTAATACTACTGTAAAAAACAGTTAAAATGTTAGGTGAAAACATAGGACCGACTCTTATTAAAACATAGCATTAATAATATGAAAATGTATCTGAAAATAATGCGTATATATCTTAATCTAAAAAAACAAAAGAAATATGATATTATAGCCGTATAGTTAGAAGTAGAACTTGAATACATTTCTCACTCATATAGATTTATTAATTATAGCAATAGAGGATAAAATGAAACAAGCTTACAAAATGTCAGCGTTTTTAAGACGCTGGAAAAAAATAGAAACTACTGGACTGTGCAAAGTGGTAAACGGCGGACCAGATGGTGGCCCGCACCAGTATATAGAAATTCAACGACGACTGTTTGGTATTAAGATTTTCAAAAGTTGGGTCGTTGAACGTCGCATTATATGGGCAGACCCTGAGACAGTAACCATTATTAATTACAGTGATCTATAAAAATAATAACTTGTGTTGACATTGTGAACTGTATATAGTATAGCAACACTTAATAATATGAAACAGAAGGATATATGATGTGAATAATATTTTCAAATACCAACCAAATATAGGTGCGGGTACTGATGAACCGAGCATCGAGACCCTTATTATGTTATATTATTTGAAGCACTTTCCGCCAGAAGAAGCAAAAGAATATACTGAAAAGTATATTCGAAAGTCCCGTTCCAGCCAAAAAGAATATCTAAATTCTATATACGGAACCAGTATGTATAGCGAAACCGAACTTGCCTATATAAGATCAGATCTCAAAAAGTTGAATATTGAATCGGCTGCCGCATTGGCTTTACTAAAAGATAATAAGTGATTAAAAATAACATCAAGGACTAAGTTGATGTGGTCAGAGATGACTTCCAAACAAATACTTGTGAATAAATCAAATCAAAGGAGATAAACCATGCTGTATGTAGCCTATATCCCTAAGAACCACCAAACAGACTTTAATACTGTTGTTGGTGTATTCCTAATGGAGTCTGATGCCAAGCAGTTCGTTCAGAACTCTACACTTAATTTGGAGATTACTGAAGCGTCTGCGTGGTTTGAATGGACTGGCATCCGTAATAAAGCATTTGAGGCTTCTTGTTGAAGGCTTACTAAAATAACACTTGACAAACTTACAAATTTTTCTTATATTAAAACAGTAAAAATAAACATAGAGGAGAAACACAATGAATATTGTTAATGGTTACGCAATCGGTCCAGACGCCAATCTTCGTGGTGCAAATCTTGTTGATGCCAATCTTAGTGGTGCCAACATTCGCTATGCTGATCTTAGTGGTGCTGATCTTAGTGGTGCTGATCTTGAAGGTGCCAACCTTATCGATGCCAAAACCCAAGGTACAATTTTCTAATCTTAGATGACCAAACCTAACAAAGAAACGCAAGAGCAGTCATTGGTTTTAATAAAAGATAATAAGTGATTGTTATATATATCATAAAAAGAGAATCAAATGAAAATACCACATATCAACATTGAAGATGCAGCATTCTGCTTAATTATATTACTATTTGTGCTCTTACTTATTTTTACATTTTTTTATGATATAGTAGTTTTTGTTATTATTATTACTGTATTTTTTTTCATAATAACGATATTTTTCTTGCCGCATATTACCGTATATCTGTGGAATCGTTTCATAGCGACAAAGGAATAGTGACCAATTTCAGTCCTGCCGCATAATTATATTAATAAAAGACAATAAGTGATTGACATGGGTATATATATCTTGTATAAGAAACTGTAAACAAAGAGGTTCAAAATGATTACTGTATATGTCGGAAATGCAAAACCAAATATGAAAACAGAGTATACAGATACGCAATTCAATCTTATGCCAAATCTTTTGGTAGAAAAAGTATTGGAATTAGTCAAAGTAAATGATTTTCTGAATATTCGTGTGTACTCAGATACTGTAGTCAATATGCTTGGTGAGCAAATAGAATACGGTAACATCAATAAAAATGATGTCGAAATTATCACAGAAACGAGAACCTATGTTTTTGATTCTATGGGCTGTATACAAGGTAACTGGCCGTTCGGAATTTTTAACTATTAATGACATGAGACTATATAACTTAGTAGATTAGGAAAAATAATGTATAGAATTAAAGCACAAGGATATGACGGCGGCGGTGTATCTATTAGGCCATATGTATCAGATAACTTGGAAAATATCAAGAGCGAGATGTCAGATCTATTAGAAAGCGATCATGCGGTGCAGTTATATAAGATTCAAGACGACGGTTCCGAGGTGCGAGTAGATTACGAAGCAGCATCGCGCGGATATACCATCTATATAGACTAAGGATGATATTATGAAAATATTTCGATATACAAAAAATAACATGTTGTATACTATAACAACAAACGGTAGAGGCGGGGGCTACAAAGCACACCCCTATAATCACAAAATTGAAATTGGTGTAAAATTTACTTCACATTCAAGATTTCGAGACTTTACTACTGCCATGTCATTAGATGATTTTACAATTGTATCTGAAAGTTGAGGCCCATTATGACTAAAATGTATATTGCGAGTACTGGTACAATGGTGCTGACTCTGATCACGATATGATGACACTCGAAGACTTTATAGTTAGCACCGAACAAAATAATTGATAAAGAAAAAGGAGATTTGGCTCCTTTTTCTTAGATTAATAAATTTATTTTGTTTCCAGCTTTTTACCAGCTAGATTATAACCATCACCTCTTTTGTCATGCAACTTTTCTGCGGCTCTAGCTTTTGCCCAAGCGTCTGATGATTTTTGATCATAATCGGTTCTGACTCCGCTACCTTTTGGGTACTTAAAACCACTTGAATCTGCTCTTGCAGATACTCTTTGCTGTGTCTTCATTGTATCCCAAGCTTTTTCAGCTTGTTTACCAGCTTTTTTCCTGTATTTTTCAAGTGTTTTGGGGCTCAACTCATTCAAAATTGCTTCTTGGATTGCGTCCCAAGTTTCAGAAGAAACTTCTTCGAAGATAGATTTAACCAAATAATCTTCGTGCGATTCATTTAGGTAGTCGCCTACCATTTCAAAAATTATTGTTCTAAGTAGTGGGTTTGACATTATTTTTCTCCATGCTGGTTAATTTCTTCTTCTATTTATAAAAGTTTGACATTTGCTGAGAATCAATATATATTGATACTATACCCAGTAGACAAAGGAGAATTGCCATGGATGCTACTGTTGCTCGTATTGCCCAAGAAACTGATTTTGTAGAGTTAAAAGTTGAGGAAGTGAAAATGAGTAAACTTTACATTGCTGTTCTTGATGAATTCCCAGACTACATGACTCCAACTCTGGTTGCTCATGCTGTTCTTGCAGCGCATATTATGTTTTCGGAAGTCAACCTTCTCAGCAACAGCACCGATTTTCGTATGTTGGGATTGCCGAAATACCCTGCATATATTGATTGGCTCGAAAACTCATTCAAGAAAGTTACTGTTCGGGTAAACCAAAAAGAATTTGATAAGATTGCTGCACTACCTGATGTGTATCTGGGTCATGAAAATACTACACTGGGTGCGCAAAAAAGTTGCGCAATCGTTTGTCCATATCCAGACGGCACTCAATTGCCCAATGTTTTGAAATACGCTAAACTCTGGAAACCCGACACTAATGTATAAAGGTTGTTGACAAATACAACTCTGTAGTTTATACATAACCATAAGTACTCTGATAGAAAAAAAGGTATAGAAATGACCGAAAACAAGTTCAAAGAACTAGTATGGGAAGAAAATGGCGGAGCACATTATTCCAGTGGTGCCTATACTCTAATTAAGTTTGATGATGGATTTCTGGTAGATTTCGATGATCTTTCTCTGGGTCATGGGTTCACATTAGAAGAAGCCAAACAAAAAGCAAACAGCCATTGCGCCCAAGAACAAAGCTTTGTTACTATTAAGTACAAAGACCCCCTTATGGTAGGGTATCTGTTTCAAGATGCAATTACCAGCTGCCATCTGAAAGCACTTATGTTAATGGCAACGAACGGCGAAGGTAGCTTAACCAAGGAAGAGATTACAATGAATGCAACTTTGATAGTTTACTACCAAGAAAAAGCTGCTGCTTATGAAGAAATGCGTGACAATTCACAATGGAGTTTGGAGAAATGAACGTAAACGAAATTAAAAATTTCCAAGAACAATACTTTAAAATTGCCCAGCAGGCAGAATACATCATTAAAAGTATTGAAAAAATTGATGAAAAATACAGCGACGAGAAGTATCATAATATTTATACATATGACAGGTTTGAATTCGATGAAGACTATATCACTGTTCACAGTATATTCTATACGAGATATAGATATAGTAAAGAAGAAAGCACGGAAAAAGAATATGCTTTAAGTTTTTTAAATTTTGCCGAACCAACATCGTATTTGGCAAATTACGAAGAAAGAAAAAAGTCTGCGGCTGAAGAAAAAAAACACCGTAAAGATGCCTATGATCAAGAAAAAAAGCGTGCAGAGTACGAGCATTTCTTGGAATTACAAAAAAAGTATAACCAGACGATTTAACACCTATAAATTAACTAAAAGAGGGATATTATGGTAAATTTCGAAAGCATGGTTCTTGGCGATAAAGTATACAATGTCAAAGAAATCAATAATTCATTTAAAAAAGTGAAGTTTACGATGGTAGATGTAGATGGCATTGAATGGTATAGATATGACAGAGATAATTGGGAATATGAGATTGTAGTTACAGAATATTGCGGAATGGCTTGGTTTTCAAAAAAAGGAACTATAAGATTTGACGAAGATCACCTAAATTCATATCATTTTAAATATCCAGATGGTCAAGTTTGGCCAGAAGAAGATGATTCATATCTACATAATTGGTTTCTTACGAAAGATGAAGCTGATAAATACATCGAAAAATTGAAGTTTGATAGAAAATAAAGGAGAAATAAGTTGACTGTCAGAGATAAAAATTTAGATAGAGCAAGTGTATGCAACTGGGAACTAGAATTTTATTTCCGTGATGAGGTACAAATTCGTAATTTTTTAAAACTGTTGATGGAAGACGAAATTTTATTTGATTTCAATACCGAAAAAGTTCTTGACAACACAGATACGTTATACTATGTTAATATAAAAGGAACATGGGCTAATAATTTGGTTCGTGTCGCACAATTATTAAGTGAGGTTGATTATGAAATGGTATGACTTTGTGTTTGCTTCTATGATGGCATACGTTATGTTAAATGTGATTATTATCGGAATGTCTTTTCCTCTTATCATTGGCATTTTCTTTGGTGTATTTCTTGGAATTCTTCTAACTGTTTGGGAATTATACTGCGATTTCCGAAAGAACAATGTAGAAAGTAAATAGTATGGAATGCCCATATTGTGAATATGTTTGTGATGTTGATAATGTAAATTGTGAAGAAGATGAAATACACGACTATGAATGTGAGTCGTGTGGTATGATTTTCATATATCGAACCAGTATTACCATACACTATGAACCAGAAAAAGCCGATTGTTTGAATGGCTCTGCGCATGATTGGCACCCAACATTCACAAGACCAATAAAATACACAGAAGGTGAATGTAAGGTGTGTGGTCTTAGAAGAAAAGCTACATTTGAAGATATGCAATCTGCTTTAGATTATCAAAAAATATTACAAATGGAAATCATGGAGAGTACAGATGACATTGATGAATCATTATAAAAATCTATCAGAATTGTTACAAGATACAAATAACAGCATGAGAAAAGAAATCTCAATTTTGAAAGAAAAAGAAGATTTACTCAAAAATGTTTTGTATATGTGGAAAATTGAATATGAAAACACTTCAATGGCAACGGGTGTTTGTTGTTGTGGTAATGATATGATCAATCATGGAAGTGCAATGGATTGTGGACACGAGCCTGCAGATAGTGGGCTAAATTATGGTTACGAACTTATGGATCTTACTATTAAAGCATTAGAGGAAAACTGATATGGAAAAAGAACACACAAAAATTATTACAGTCCTTATGCAATGTGTTGAAGAAACAATGTGCGAAGCAGAAGTAGATTATCCAGCAGGATATGAAGCTGGCCCAAGGGTATCATATGATAGGGATTTTCTAGAGACTTGGTTTCGAAATGCCATTGAAACCGAATCTAAAGCGCGGGAAGACATTTATAAAAATGCGTTAGAGTATATTCTTGATGGGTATGGACTAAATGCCCCAGAATATAAGGAAGATCCAGATGACCCAGTTTATGATTGGATCGTGGAAAAAATTAGGTCTGTTTTGGTTTGTAATGACCAAAAATTAAAGGAAAAAGAATGAGATATTTGGGTCTAGATATTGTCATAACAGAAGCAGCAATAGAACGTAAAGAAAACTGGCCAAATAAAAAAAGATCGTCCAGACTTTATAAAAAATTGACAAAAAACTTGGACCACAATTTACTGAAATGCCATCAATTTTTATAATAGAAGGCAAAACGATATATATGCACCCTTCACAATATCAAGAATTTGTAAAGAGACAAATTAATTCAGATAGGATTTACTGATGAATGAAACTACAAGTATACACCTGTATGATTCTAAAGATGATGATGTGTCAGTTACAGTATATTCTAACATCATACCAAGAGTTGGTGATCAGGTATACTATTGGTTAGATATGCCTTCTGTATACCCAAAGCATCTTCAGCTTCCAGAAGAAAACACACCAAAGCGAATATCCGGTACAGTTTCAAAAGTAAATATTGAATATCGTGTGATGCGGGGATGGTCAAAAACTTCCCCAGATAAGATTGTTACAATGGTATCAGTGGAACTAGACGACTACAAGGCAACACTTTGGGATTTGTCAAAAATAATATTAGAAAAGTGATATTGTTATTGACTTATGACTCGTGTAGTTGTATTGATAACGTATGAAAACGGATATGACAGTTATGGGTATTCCTGCTTCGACAGTGAGAACAACCTCGTTGGGTTTGGTGAAGGCGTTGACATTGAAGGCTTTACAGAGTCCGATTATCTTTCGCTAAATGACCTTTCGTCATACGAGCGTGCAACATATTACGATAAGGGATATCATGAGATTTAACACAAGAAACAAATCTGGGTGTCTGGAAGTATGGGACGGACCTTTTGATAATCTGGAATCCGATCTGCTATTATGCATCAACATGCAGTTGGTGCCTGCGCTTGTTGCCACTCTAAAAAATGAATTGAAACGATCTAATGAAGGAACAAAATAAATGTTCAGTATTATCTTAGCCTCTTCTGTGTTTGCTCTTTCGACCTTGTCAATTCTTTTGGTTATTTTTGTCAGTATTGCCGACAGGTATTTTTTCAAAAAAAATGACATACGGGCAAGTGAATTTTGCTTCTGGAAAGTAAGTCTCCTGCTTGCTATGTGGGCTGCTTCTGGTGTATATCTTTTTGGTTGACATGAACACGATTACTGTGTATTGTAAAACTTGAAATAAACGGAGTATTATACAATGCAACACCAATACCTTCTGAAATACAAGGCATGAAAATATGATATATAATCAAGTACGGCTCAAAGCCGACATAGGCATAGTATCACAATATATTACTACTTGAAAGGATTAATGATGCCAAAAAATCAGTATCATGCTTTAAGTGCAGCACAACTAAAATTACAAGATGACGTTGAAATTGGCATTGAAAATTTGCGCAACAAAGTTAATACAGGCTTGACTAAAATTATTATCAAGCAGCTTGAAATTTGGAAGAAAAGATATCCAAGACATAGTTTTTCGGCAGGTGTGTATAACGGCGTTCTACATCTTATGGTTGACCCCCCTGTATGCGGACAAATTGGTCTTTCTTCAATACCCCATCGTTTTATGATAACCAAAGAAGTTTATAATTTTGTAGATTTCTTCAACTCTTTTGATTCTGAAAATATTGGGGCAGGTTACATTGAAAAAATCACAAGGTGATATCTGATTTTATGCGTGAATGCTACATTAGGGAATAGTGCAATGAAAATTCTAAAAATTGATGACAAATGGTCAATAGAGTATGACCCAATGAATAACGATAGACCAACTTTTTGGTTTCGTAATGGCGAACGCCATAGTGAATTAGTAGAGAACAATGCTGTCATAGCATTGTTCTATTCGTATTTGGAAATGGTAAATGGTCAAAACGAATAAGTTTATTTTTGACGTAGATGGGACACTAACACCAAGCCGCAAATCTATAGATGACAATTTTAAAGATTTTTTTGTGAAATTTTGCATCGATAACAAAGTCTATATTGTGACTGGTAGCGATTATACAAAAACACAAGAGCAATTAGGTGAATACTTGCTACGTTTGCCAATTTATGTATATAATTGTGCAGGGAACGAAGTAAGATACAATGAGTTATTGATACGCGAAAAAATATGGAAAGCTCCTAAAGAAATTTTTCATACTTTAAATTATTGGCTTGCTGAAAGCAAATTTCCTATTAGGCAAGGGCACCATATAGAACAAAGAACTGGCATGATTAATTTTAGTATTGTTGGTCGCGGTGCTTCTATATCTGACAGAGAAATTTACGTTAAATGGGATACTGCCCATAAAGAACGTAAAAACATTGCTGCCGCCATCAACGAAAAATTTGAGTTTATAACCGCTACAGTAGGTGGTGATACTGGTATTGATATTCATCCTACTGGTTGGGATAAAGGTCAAATAATTGTAGACTTTGATATGAAGTATGACAATCTTTATTTTTTTGGTGACAAGATGGAACAGGGTGGAAATGATGAACCACTTGCAAAAATAATAAAAAATAGTTATCAGGTTGTTGATTGGCGTGATACTTGGAAACAATTAATTCATCTACAAAAAGAAAATTTAGCAAAATGAATTTAGCGATTGACTCACATAGAGAATTGTGAGATAAAGAATTGAAACAAAGCAAAGGGTATATACAATGAATATCGTTAATGGTTACGCAATCGGTCCAAACGCCAATCTTAGTGGTGCCAATCTTCGTGGTGCCAATCTTCTTGGTGCCAATCTTCGTGATGCTGATCTTCGTGATGCTGATCTTCGTGATGCAAGTCTTCGTGGTGCTGATCTTATTGGTGCCGATCTTGAGTGTGCCGATCTACGAGCTTACGGGGATATGGTTTACCTAAAGACTATGCAGATTGATAAGTGGCAAGTAGGCTATACTCATGACACACTACAGGTAGGTTGCCAAACACACGCCATTGAAAAGTGGTCCCGTTGGGACACTGAGGCAGGTCGTATTTGGGTTTCCAGCATGGATAAAGACGACACTTTATCTTGGGCTGAGAGACACCTAAACCTTATCCTACAAATTATTCAGGTAAGCCCTGCCAAGAACCCAAAAGATTCGCCATAAATATGACAGGTAAAATCTTATGCCTAGCCGTGGCAATATTCTTTGAGGCTAGAGGCGAGCCAATAGACGGTAATGAGTTAGTAGCCAATATAAACCTTAATAAGGGGAAAACATGAAATTTTTAACTAAGACAAAAGATGGTGGTCCAGAATCGCCAGTTGATGCATATTTTTTATTCGAGATTAAATCACTATGTAGTGTTGCATTATTGAAATTTAATAAAGGTTGCCGCGAAGCACATCACACCCACGCTTTTAATGCATTCACATGGTTCATTTCAGGTGACATGTACGAAGAAAAATTATATAATGGTAATCCAGAGTATATGCCATATGAACGCAGTTTTATTCCTAAGATCACTCGGCGCGAAAGAAATCATAGAGTCATAGCTGATAAGACATCTTGGTGTTTTACTATTCGCGGGCCATGGAATAAAACTTGGACAGAAGACCATAACGGTGTCACAACTACCCTTACCCATGGTAGAATTGTAATTAATGCAGAGGAAACAAAATGAATTACGTTGAAAATCCTATTCGTGATCTACATGAATGTATGGCACACGCACAGTATCAAGGTTTTAGTGATATTGAATATGCCTCATATGATCATGAAGCTATGCTAAATGCAAAAACACCGGAAGCTAGAATTTTGGCTAAAGAACAAAGAGTAAAATTTGCAAGGCGTCCAACAACTCGTGATTTTTGTGTTTTTGCCATGTTTGCAGAATCTTGGCCATCTACCGCATTAGGACATGGTGGTATGGGTGGTTCAAGTATGACAGATGCATATACAATTATACTTGAATGTAATTACACAAGCGAATTTCTCGTTTACTTTGGTGGTCAGTTTTGTTACCGTGTAGGTAAGCGAAGCAAAAATGTAGATTTGTTTTTACAAGACTGCTCAAATCGTAGAATGAAAACTTTAAAAGAGAGCACAAAATATAATGAGTCATGATAGGGGGTGTTCTTGTGGAAAAGAAGCATGGGATTATGCAGATTGTATAGAATCGGGTTGTCAAAAAAACAACGGGCCTATTATCAAACAAGCAGAAAAATCAACAACATATGTTTGTGTCCATAGCACATCAGATGGTAGAAATGTAATGTTGATTGAAGGCGACGACATGCTGGTAAGAGCATTTAGTAGTAACTTGCGAACTGCATCAGATAGATATTTTATTTTGGGCGAAGAAGTCAAAGTCACTGTGGGCATACACAAGACAGGAAATGTTTACTGAAATTAGTATAAATATGTATATGAAAATTAAAGGCTGTGATATTTTGCAGCCTTTTACATTTGTAGGTTTTTGGAAGCTGATTTTAAATATATAGAATTTTATTGTTAAATTTATAAAAATCACTAGGTTACTTTATCTTCATCCCATTAACATTTATTATACCAGGATTTTTATATTTGTCAAGACATAAAATGCATGTTTACAAATATTATTTCTTGTGTTATGTTTTCTAAAAGGAGTAATAATATGATAAACTTGATGCAAGGTGATTGCCTTGAAATCATGAAAAACATTCCTGATGGTAGTGTTGATATGGTACTAACTGATCCGCCCAATGATAACCTGCGCACATATGACGGCGCGAAAACCATCGATAAAATGATTTTGTCTACTTATGTCCCCTATGTTACCACATTGCGAAGCGTGGCCCGAACGTGCAGTACTGACCACCATAGAGTGAAGAGAGTTCTTGAACAAAACGGAATAGCAATCGTCAAGGGAAAGCTTGCGCCGTTTTCGGATCAGCATCGTGCCAAAATAGGCGCGGCAAGCAAATGTAGGACTAGCTGGGCAAAAGGAAAGAAGATGCCGAAGTTGTCCCTTTACAAGAATATGGCCAGCCACCTTCGCTTTGATGTTTCTGCGGAATGGCTTTTGTCGTTTGAAGATATTGAAAAGCTTAAATTTCTCAATCGTTCCATAACGTGCAGGGGCGGCAGGTTTGACATGACAACTGATGATTATAAAGCTTATGTTTTTAAGTTTTATAACGATGCTCAGTTCAACTGCATATATGAAAGGTGGTTACACTCAGAACAATGCAAATGGAAAAGACCGACGATAGACCACATTGATCCGCGCGCTAATGGCGGATGTAACAGATTGGACAACCTCCAATTCCTAACGTGGTTTGAAAACCGTGCAAAATGCGACATGACCCAGAAAGAATGGGACGCAGTTAAAGAAAATATGAAGGACTATTTAACATGAGCCAAGAAGGAGTCTTGGGTTTACGAGGGTCAGATTTGCGTCAGGGCGATTGCCTTGACGTGATGAAACATATCCCCGCCGCGTCGGTGGATATGGTCCTCGTAGACCCTCCGTAGCCGTATGGAACCACCGCCTGCAAATGGGATACTGTTATACCGTTTGAGCCAATGTGGGCGCAACTAAAGCGGATCGTGAAACCCAACGGGGCAATTGTAATGACGGCTTCGCAGCCGTTCACGTCAGCGTTGATTATGAGCAACGTCAAGATGTTTAAGTATTGCTGGGTTTGGGATAAGGTTAATAGGCCAACGGGCCACCTAAATGCTAAAAAACAGCCTCTAAGGCAAACAGAAGATGTAATTGTTTTTTATCGCGATCAGGTGCATTACAACCCGCAAATGACACAGGGAAAGCCTTACGTTGCTACTGGTTCGAGAGAATCAGAAAATTATGGCGCACAAGTAAAATCAACAACAATTTGCGCTGACGGTATGCGTTACCCTAGAAATTTGATCCACATATCGGCAGATGAGCGGGGAACAGTCGGGCGCATACACCCCACCCAAAAACCCGTCGCGCTGATGGAATATCTGATTAACACATATTCCAACGAAGGTGAAACCGTACTTGACTTCACGATGGGCAGCGGCACAACTGGTGTAGCTGCAAAAAACTTGAATCGCAGTTTTATTGGTATTGAACTTGACGAAAAATACTTTAAGATAGCTAAAGAACGAATCGAAAATGCAAACCCACTGAATCAATTTATGGAGTAATAATATGATAAACTTGATGCAAGGCGATTGCCTTGAAATGATGAAAAGCATCCCTGATGGTAGTGTTGATGCAATAATTACCGATATTCCATATGGCACAACTAGTCTATCTTGGGACTCAATCATACCTTTAGAACCTATGTGGATAGAACTGAACAGGGTTATTAAACCTTATGGTGCTATTGTGTTATTTTCTACACAGCCATTCACAAGTATTCTTATATCAAGTAATGCGCGTGATTTTAAATATTGTTGGGTGTGGGAAAAAACAAAAGCTGGTAATTTTCAACAGGCTCCAAATTCGCCTTTAAAAAAGCACGAAGACATATGCGTTTTTTCGAATGGTGTTGTTGGTCATAAGGCACAAACAAAAAAAAGAATGCCATACAATCCACAAGGAACAATCGAAGTAGATGTACATATACAAAGAAAAAAGATTGATGACCCGCATGGTTTCCAGCGTGAAAATGGTGTAATTAAAGGATATAGCCAAACAGTTTCCAATTATCCATGTTCAGTATTGAAATATGGTTCAGAACATAAACCGCTACACCCCACCCAAAAGCCTGTTGATTTGATGGAATATCTTATTAGCACATACACAAATGAAGGCGAAACGGTACTTGACTTTACCATGGGTTCTGGTACAACTGGTGTGGCCTGTAAAAACACAAATCGCAGCTTTATTGGTATTGAACTTGATGAAAAATACTTTAAGATAGCAAAAGAACGAATCGAAAATGCAAATCCACTGAATCAATTTATGGAATGATGATATGGCCAAAAAAGGCGAAATGAAACCGATGGATCAACACGAACAAAAAATTCGTGATAATGCTGTTAGATATAATGTAGTATTTTTTCAACCAGCGACTTCTTCAAGGGTGAGTATGACATTTGACACACTTGAAGAAGCAAAGCTATACTCAACTGAAAAGCTACAAGAAAAAAATATGATCAGGTCTGCTATGATTTACGCCGCCAATGAATATGAAAATCATGCTATGGTAGGATCTATTGACCGCAAACTAAAATGGAAAGAAGTAATTCCAGCAACATATAAATAATATTGTCATACAGGAGAAAAGACATGAAACGAAAACACAAAAAAGATAAACCGAAAGAGAGAAACGAGTTCGTCGTATCTCTTATTCATCGTCAAGGTGCAGGGGCTGGTTCGCATGGAAAAAGCAAAAAAGCTTTGCGCAGAAAAGAAAAAGTGAGCCTTCAGAACCAAGAATATTGTCATAAGGTCGTGTGATTTTTTGACAATATTCTTTTTTTCTATTGACACTGCAAGGATTCTGGCCTAAATTACTTTCATAAGGTAACGCAGTTAGGAGATACGACATGTACTTTGCAACTAATATCGCCGCGATTCAGACCGCGATGGAGGCCAAGACTCCCCGTGCAGTTGTTGATGTTATCCGCGAGTACTATCCTGACTGCACAATTGATCGTAACGGTCGTGCTCATGCGCCATATGACGGATATCTGTGTGAACACACAGATCGTTTGTTTCGGGGCGGCGAATATCTTCCTTTCGAACTGACTGAAGAAACACAAGGTTCCAAAGTGTACAATTTGTGGGTATACTGTGATGGTGAAGTATACACAATTGAAGGAACAAAAGGCCAAATTAAGGCTGGTGCAGAGATTGCAAAAGATCAAACCTTTGAATTTGACAAGACCATTTCCCATGTAGGTGATTTGGGAAAGCGTTGCGCATTTGATCTTACTTTGATTGCGGTATTTTCTAATGTTGGTATGTACGGTCCGGAATACACCAATATGCTTCGTGATTCTGAAGGCAACCCAGTTGTTTACAAAGGTTCCAAGCCCCTTGATTGTGCAACTGGTGAAAAAATTAGTCTTGTTGCGATGGTAAAATCGCATTGGACAAGTTCTAACGGCGAAAAGAAATGTACTTACATTAACCGTCCCAAAAAGGTGAAATGAAATGAATCTACCTGCAAAAAAACCAATGCCTTCTGAATGGGTAATTGAATATGAAAAGAAGCGTGATACGTTAGTAGAAAGTAAAAATGCATTGGCGCAATCGGTACAAGATATACTAATGAATGTTAGTATTGGTGGTTCTTATGGTGGAGATGTTTGGGGGCGTTCTGGAAGACCAGACCCTTCTATGAGAACACTTGAACATGTTTTATTGTGTTCTGCGTGGAGACGGGTATATGACCAATGGATTGTTAGTCTTGCTACGGCTAAAGACAAGGCGAGAATCGACAAGATGCTTCAAGACCCACCATCATTTACTATTCAAAATATCAGAAATGAATTTGGGGATTATATTAAAGACCCAAGAGGAAATATTCTTAGGGGTCTTGCGGAAGTATTTTGTGATTTGGACCCTGCATACAGGTCACATAGTAAAGTTAAAATTGGTGTTGAAGGATTGCCAAAAAGAGTAATCATTAGCAACTTGTCTTCGTATGGGTATGGTCGTGAAAAACTCAACGATCTTATTAATGCTATTCGTTCATATCAACTCAAAGCACCTATTGAATATGTCGAATTGAGTGAATGGATTGCCAAATCTTTGAAAACACCAACTGAAAATGATGGCATCACATTAAAGCGGTTTAAAAATTCAAACTGTCATGTGATTTTTGACAAATATACACTATTAGATGTCAATCGCGCATTGGGCGAATATTATGGCGATACATTACCAGATGCGGCGGAACAACAAAGCGAAAAGCGTAAATCTACTGCTGTATCTAAAGATTTGCAATATTACCCAACACCAGTATCAGTAGTTAGCCAACTGATTTACGATTTTGGTGTTGCTAAAGATGGTCTTATTTTGGAGCCTTCTTGTGGGTGTGGTCGCATTATGGATGCGTTAGTAAAAGATGGATACAAGACTTGGGGTGTGGAATATGACCCAACGAGGGCTGCCGAAGCCCGTGCAAAGGGCCATAAGGTGACTATCGGCAATTTCCTAGACCAGCCTTCTACGGCCATGTTTGATGGTGTTGTGATGAATCCACCGTTCTATGGAATGCACTACTTGCAACATATCGAAACCGCGTTAAAGTGGTTGAAGCCCAGTGGCAGATTGGTTTCAATTTTGCCAGTGACAGCAAGATATGATCATAATAAGATTACTAAAGAATGGGCTGAAAAAAACGATGTTAATTGGAAACATTTGCGATGGAGTTCTTTGCCTGTAGGATCTTTTAGTGAAAGTGGAACAAATATCAACACCGTAATTTTGAGATTGTGGAAAAATTGATAATCGGTCCCTAGTCCAATTGAGTAAGTTTTTGTGAATCAAACCCAAGAATGATATTGACATTCTTGGGTTTTTGATATATTATGATGTTTATATTTAATACAAAGGAATTACTATGACTCCAGAATTTCAGATTTTGTCGCCAAGAGAACATGTTCGCAAGAGAATTGGTCTATATCTTGGTTCATCATCTAAAGAATATGTCGATAGGTTTTTAGGCGGCAAATGGGAAACTGTTTGTTATGTCCCATCTCTAAACAAAATTATTGATGAAATCATCGACAATTCAATTGACTGTGCAATTAGAGAAAACTACAAATATGCCAATAAAATTGATGTTACTATCGAAGGAAATCAAGTTACAGTAACAGATAATGGTACTGGTATTCCACAAGAGTTAGTGGTGACACCTGAAGGCGAAAAAATAAAAAGGCCAGTTGCCGCTTGGACACGTGTTAATGCAGGGACAAGTTTCACAGATGATAGGGTTTCTATTGGCGCAAATGGTGTTGGTAGCTCTTGTACTAATTTCGTATCATCAGAATTTAAAGGGGTTACTTGGCAATTGGGTAAATGCCTTACAGTGCATTGTACTAATGGCGCTGAAAATATTGTAGTTACTGAATCTAAAAAAGCAGGTAATGGAACGTCGGTATCATTCACACCTGATTTTTCCTTGTTTGAAGTAGATTCTCTTGGTGATCTTGATACTGCCGCGCTTGTAGAAGATCGTTTGGTAGGTCTGCAAATGTCATTTCCAGAAATTACATTTTCGTTCAATGGCAAGAAAATTCAAGTGCGCGATATCAAAAAATATTCGGAAATGTTTAGTGGTGAGGGAACTTCGGTAATACTCGAAAAAAATGACAATCTGTCTTTTTTCTTTACATCATCAAATGATGGATATCGCTCAAACAGCTTCAATAATGGGGTAAACACAAGGATAGGCGGCACTTATGTTGACTATATTGTGAACTCTGTAGTAGAAGAACTTCTAATTTTGATTAAGAAAAAGCATAAAATTGAAGTCGGCAAAAGCGTGGTCAAAAACGGTCTCACATTTATTTCGTTTGCCAGAAATTTTGTTAATCCAAAATATGACAGTCAGACAAAAGAAAGATTGACAAATTCACTTGGTGAAGTAAAATCGCACTATGAAAAGTATTGTAACAAAGACTTCAAATTACTTGCCAAAAAGTTGTTTGCGGCTGATGATATTATTGCGCCAATCATAGAAGCACAAATAGCAAAGAAAAATGCTGACGAATTGAGAAGTTCAATCGTGGCGCAAAAGAAACTCAAAAAGGTAAAAGTGGCAAAACATATCGCTGCTTCATCTGATCAAGCATCTTTGTTTTTAGTCGAAGGTGATTCGGCTATTTCTAAATTTTTGGAAGTTAGAAACCCTAAGCTTTCTGGTGCGTATCCATTGCGGGGCGTCGTTATGAATACTTGGGATATGAAATCAACTGATGTTCTAAAGAATAAAGAGCTAAGTGAATTGGTTTCTATTTTGGGATTGGATATTAATAATCCTAAAAGCTACAGTAATATGAATTATGCTAAAATCGCAATTATGTGTGATTCTGATAAAGATGGGCATCACATTGCTTCTTTGTTGGTCGCATTCTTCTTTAAGTTTTGGCCACAATTTGTAAGAAATGGTTGTGTTGGTATTGTTCGTTCGCCTATTATGATTTCCACTAAAGGCAATGAAACAAAGTGGTTTTATAACTATAGTGATGCAATGGAGTTTAAGAATAGTAGTAAAGGATATAATCATCGCTATATCAAAGGTCTTGGTTCGCTTGAGACTAAAGAATATGACGTTATTGTTAACAATCCAGTATTGGATGTTGTCGGCATTGATGATGAAACTCATTTTGAAATGATGTTTGGTAAAGCAGCCGACAAAAGAAAGGAATTTATGTTGTCATGATAAACTTAATGCGAGGTGATTGCCTTGAAATGATGAAAACCATCCCTGATGGGTCGGTTGATATGGTGTTGACTGACCCGCCGTACAGGGTTATTGGCGGCGGCAGTAATAGTAATCCATCGCTTTCAAAATCTCTTGGCGGAAATAATGGAAAGATATTTCAACACAACGATATTTTATTTTCAGATTGGATGCCGATTGTTTTTCAAAAAATGAAGCCCGACAGTCACGCCTATATTATGACAAACTTAAAAAACCTTTTTAACCTACAGGCTTCTGCTGTAATGTGCGGGTTTCAAGTTCATAACCTTTTGGTCTGGGAAAAGCAAAATGCAACAGCTAACCGATGGTATATGAAGAATTGCGAATATACGTTATTTTTAAGAAAGGGGGCAGCTTTTCCTATTAAAAATATGGGCTCAAAAACTGTTCACAAGTTTCAAAATCCTATTGGATGTAAGTTGCACCCCACTGAAAAGCCGGTTGGTTTAATGCAATTATATATTAAGAACTCGTCAAACCCTGAAGACACAGTTTTGGACCCTTTCATCGGCAGTGGCACGACAGGCGTTGCAGCAAAAAACTTGAATCGTAATTTTATTGGTATTGAACTTGATGAAAAATACTTTAAGATAGCTAAAGAACGAATCGAGGGTGCAAATCCGCTAAATAAATTTATGGAGTAATAATATGATAAACTTGATGCAAGGTGACTGTCTAGAGATGATGAAAAACATTCCCGATGGGTCGGTTGATCTTACCGTGACCAGTCCACCTTATGACAACCTGCGCACGTATAACGGAAACAACGACCAATGGGGCGAACACGTCTGGAAGGCTGTCATTGCAGACCTTTATCGCGTTACTACTCAAGGTGGCGTTGTGGTGTGGATCGTAGGTGACGCAACAATCAAGGGCTGCGAAACCGGCACGAGTTTTAAACAGGCGCTTTGGGCAATGGAGTGTGGTTTTAATTTGCACGACACGATGATTTGGAACAAGCCCTACATAATACCACTCCCGTCAAATAGATACGAAAACTCTTTTGAATATATGTTTGTATTTTCTAAATCTTCCCCAATAACTGTAAATATAATCAAAGACAAATTAAATAAATGTGTAGGTAGAAAAATTACAGGACACAAAAGGGGGGCAAACGGGGAGCCAGTTTCTTTACATGGCTCGATTAACGGAAAAACTGTGGCAGCATTCGGGACACGTCACAACGTTTGGGTTATAGACACAAGCAGAGGCAGACACAAGCACAACCACCCCGCACCATTCGCCTTGCAAATCGCCACAGACCACATCTTGTCATGGTCAAACCCTAGCGACACAGTGCTTGACCCGTTCCTTGGCAGTGGTACGACAGGCGTTGCAGCAAAAAACTTGAATCGTAATTTTATTGGTATTGAACTTGATGAAAAATACTTTAAGATAGCTAAAGAACGAATCGAGGGTGCAAATCCGCTAAATAAATTTATGGAGTAATACGTTATGATAACAGATTTTATCAAAGAAGAATCCCCGAAAAGATATAATGTATCTGATATCGCAAAAAATGAATGGAAAGATTTTGCGATTTATACCTTAGAGAATAGAGCGATACCAAACATGATAGATGGTATGAAACCTGTTCAGCGTTTTTACCTATATTCTTCTATTATGAACAGCAAATCAGAATTTAAAAAAGTTTCCGCCATTAGCGGGCCAATCTCAGATTATGGATACCAGCACGGCGAAACAAGTGCATCTGGTGCTGGACAATTAATGGCGGCAGAATGGAATAATAATGTATGTTTGGTGGAAGGCCGTGGTGCTTTTGGGACTCGATTAGTGCCAACAGCAGCGGCACCAAGATACACATATACTAAGCTACATAAAAATTTTGGTAAATACATCAAAGATATTGACATTGCACCAGAGCATTCTGACCCAGAGCATGAACCACCATCATTTTACATTCCGGTAATTCCACTTGTTCTCTCTAATGGAACAAAAGGAATTGCTACTGGATTTGCTACTAACATTCTTCCCCGCGAAACCAAAGACATCATTCGTGCATGTAAAGAATATTTGTCTAATGGCAAAATAAGCAAGAAATTGAAAATTAAATTTCCCGAATTTAATGGAACTGTAGTACAAGATTTAGAAGAACAAAACCGATATTTTTGTAAAGGTCTGTTCGAAAAAAGAGGAAAAACAGTCCTTTTGATTACTGAAATTCCTTATGGTGTTGATCGTGAAAGTTATGTTACAATTTTAGATAAACTAGAAGAATCAGATGAAATTGTAAGTTACGATGATCTTTGTGATAAAGATGGGTTTAAATTTGAAGTCAAATTGAAGCAAAACACCAGTGCAAACTGGGATGATGCGAAAATTGAAAAAGAGTTTAGGCTCACTAAGCCAATAACAGAGAACTTGACAGTCATCGATCAAAATGGTAAGTTACGCGAGTATACAGATGAACGCGATCTTATCAAAGATTTTTGTGACTATAGGTTGGGAATTTTACAAAAGCGCATTGATTTGCGTGTCAAGGAATACAATGAGGAATTTCGATGGTTGGATGTAAAAATGCAGTTCATCAAAGAAGTTATTGATAATAACATCATATTCAAAAACAAGAAAAAAGTAGATGTGTCAGAACAGATATTACAAAATACTACTGCACTGGCAGATGACATTGAAAGGCTTTTGAGAATTAATATCATGAGTCTTACTGATGAAATGGTAAAGTCTCTTAAATCTGAACAAGACAATGCAAAAAAGGAATTGAAATTTTGGAAGACCACAACCCCAAGTATTCAGTTTGATACTGATTTGGAAGAACTATAGGAGAACACAATGTCTATTAAGCAAATTATTGCAGAGATGATCGAAAACAAACTTGAAGAATCTTCACTTTCGCGGGTTTGGCAAAAGACCCAGAATCATTCATGCGGAACTATCACGAGTCATCGTGACAAAAAAACAAAAGCACAAAACAAACAGACCAACAAAGAAATGCTAACCTATTTGATGGGCAAGGGTTATTCCGTAACCAAAATAAAAGGAAGTTACATTGAAAATTTTGGTAGCGAAAATGAGAAAGAAGTTGGCGAAGAATCTTTTTTTGTGTGCAATCAAAAAGTCGAAGGTTCTGATGGTGGTATTTTAGAAAAGGATCTTATTGCATTGGGGCGAAAGTACGATCAAGATTCTGTTTTGATTATACCAATGGGTGGAAAAGGTTCTTATCTCTATGGAACATCAAAAAGGGATGATGCATATCCATCGTACAACAAAAAAGAAGTTGTAGGTAGTGGCAAATTCGGGAAAGCTTCTGGGCAATTTCTTAGCAGAATTCGAGGCAGAGAGTTTGCATTTGAAGAAGTAGAGCCCACCCAAACTATCAATGGTATTAGAGGCAAAAAAATATTTGTTGGGAAAATGGAAAAAGAAATGGATTTCGACTAAAAATTATTGACATCACTTTGTAATTCTGGTACTAATGAAGTAAGAGATATATAAGGTGATGTCAAAACATGATGTACGAAGTCGAAAACATGCCAAAGTCTATTAGCTATAAGCTTTTGGATAGCGTAATAGTATTTGCTTGTGATTTTTTATCCATGCCAGTTGAAACAGATTTAGAAATAGAGTTTGACAGCACACTAAATGAATTTCAGTGCGGATATTGCGATATTGAAGATGATGTTGTAAAACTCTGGTTAGACCCAAAACTAAATGTTAAAGAAATAGTAGCTACTATTTTTCATGAAATGGTTCATATTCGCCAGATGTTAGATGGTGATTTATTAGTTGGCGAGGGTTCGGTGCCATCTACTTGGTGCGGAATTGCATACAGCTGCGAATACTTAGAATTGCCTTGGGAGAAAGAGGCATTTAGATTAGAAAAAGAAATGATGGAGATTTATTATGCTGGTTAAAATTGATGAAGAACAGATTGACGAGATGGTAGTTACTAATATGAAAGAAAGTATTGCTATGATTTTGGAAGAACCTTACTACCTATATCATGATACAAAAAGAGCTCTTATGCTTGTGGATTCGTTTGTTGATGTGTTGGGTTATTACATGCTCGATGGTGAACATGCCGATTATGTGAAAAGTTTGAACTTAGAAAAGCCTAAAAATAGCATTGAAATTTTATCTGTCATCGGCAATCCAGATGGTTCCGCAAATGTTTCTTTTGATGCTACACCAGAACAAGCAGAATTACTTGCTGGTGAAGGATTTAAATATCTATTGACAAAGGCTGCTTTCAGTGTTAATGATGAACAACTAACCCAAATTTTGTTAAAGGAAAAAAATGATGTATAAAGTTGGCGATAAGATTCCAGTTTGGTGGAATACTGGCATTAAAAATGAAGGTGGCGAAAATATTGCCACTGTTCTTGAGGTTCGAGACTACCAAGGACCATACGAGTATTTCGATAGTATTTTGAAACTTACCGCTGCATTCCCATCTAAGCGTGGTTGGTTGGAAATGACAGTTTAATTTTTTATTGTTGTCAAGGCAGAAACTACTGCCTTGACAACAAATTTATTTGAAGAGGCATCAAATGGCATCAAGAGTGCAAATGGTTAAATCCAAAAATCTAATTTCACCACCAAAATGGTTGCCACCAAATATTCATTATGAGGTTATGGCTGGAAGCCAAAGCTATAATGTTCAAACTGCGGATTCGGACATGGATGTTGTTGGATTTTGTATCCCACCAAAAGACAATATTTTCCCTCATCTTAAAGGTGAAATTTTGGGGTTTGGCAATCAAACACAGAGATTCGATGTTTGGCAAGAGCATCATATTATTGATAAAGAAACAGACAAAGAATATGATTTTTCAATTTATTCTATCGTAAAGTTCTTTCAGCTTGCTATGGAAAATAACCCTAATATTATTGATGTGTTGCATGTGCCACAGCACTGTGTGTTATTTGCATCAAGTATTGGCCAAATGGTCCGCGATAATAGATCAAAATTCCTGCATAAAGGAAGTTACCAAAAGCTAAGGGGATATGCATATTCACAATTGCACAAAATCGGCACTAAAGTAAATTCAGCAAATCCCAAAAGACTGGCATCTATTGAAAAGCACAAGTATTGTACAAAGTTTGGATATCATATTGTAAGATTGGTTTTACAGTCGGAGCAAATTCTTATTGAGCATGAATTAGACATCGGAAAAAATGCAAAAATTTTGAAAGCTGTTCGAAGTGGTGAATGGTCAGAAGAAAAGTTGAGGTCTTGGTTCGATGAAAAAGAAAAACATCTTGAGAGTTTGTATGTCACATCTACACTAAGACATGGGCCAGATGAAGAGTTTATCAAGAAATTGCTATTTGAATGTCTTGAATCACATTATGGTTCATTAAGTGATGCTGTAAAGATGGAAGTACCAGTTGACCGAATGATTTCTGAATTGAAATCGGTCATTGAAAAATATGAAGGGCGCTAAATCAGCGCCCTTCTACTTTAGTATTTTCCGCGTGATAGGTGTTGTGCTCTATCTTTTCCAATGATTTTTGAAACCACTTCAAATACATCTTCACGGTTTGCAGTCTCGCCACCATCCATTTGGCGAGTCATCATCTTCAAATCCCTATTGAATGCAAGTGATGCAAAATTTTCAAGATAGCTCGCATCGCTGTCGGCTAAAGATCCACCTCCTTTTTTAATTTTTTCTGCCATTTTTTTGGCTTCTTTCCCGATTTTCAAAGATTCGCCATTTGTTAATTTTGCCGACTCGTTTAGATAAACGTCTACCATCTCTGAAATTATCGTTTTTAGTGGTTCTTTTTTCATTCAAGTTTTTCCTCTGTTATATTAGAATGTCTTCTGCCCAACGTATCAAAGCGAAGTCCAATATGTTTGCGGCCTGTGTCGGGATCATGTTAAACCATTCACCTTTTATCTTCAAGTGATTATACTCTTTGTGAATTTTTTTTTCGACTAGCCTAGCCCTATCTTTAGGCAATTCAATGGTATAGTGTATCTTCAAACTGTCTGGGTTGCCAGTTTGTAACGTAGAAAGACGCTTTGATACATCCCCACTAATTCCTATTTTTTGTTTGTCTTTGGTTCCGATGATATATATGTGCATGATGTTATTTATACTATTGACATTTTTGATGTGGTGGTGTACAAAAACAGAGTAATCAAAAAAAAGAGGCAAAAATATGTGTACTAAATTTAAATCCTACAAAGAGTACTGTGCTGATCGTTCCAAGAATGGGTTTCAAGTAATTCCTGAAACTCTTTGGGTTGCTTTGAATGGTGAAATGTGATGCAAGTCGGTGATGTTGTTATGGTATTTGAAGGCAAATCTTCTGGATACTGTGAAGTTGTTGGTGTGTCTGCCAAACGAATTCAAGTAAAATCGAAATTCATGAATAGACCAACCCACATTTCAAGTAAAAATTATATTAAAATGGTAGGTGAAAATCTACAAAAACTTTTGGAGCAAGGTTATGTATGATATTAAGCGTGGTGTGTTACTTGTTGACTCGAGAAATGGCATTTACTGCCCACAAGTATTTGCCAAAACAGTAAATCGGGAAATGTTTCCTGATATCAAAAATGATGTTTGGAGTATCTTAGAGGCTGGCCCAGAACACGAAGAATATTGGGATGCTTGGTCTGATGACGTAGAGGGACAAGAATCTACTGATGGTGCAACTATATATCAAGACGGTGATGTGTGGGCTGTATATGAATGGAATGATGAAAATGAATAATGTCACCACCGATAATAAATGAAAGCAATTCAAATACGGAAACGAGGTTCCTGACAAAGTTTTATCTGAAAATTTCGATTGGTTAGAAGAAAAGACTGATGGGTTTTTTGTATATCGGAAATCTTGGTATCATGTTTCTGAATTTATGAATGTGCCAGATACGGAAACTTTTAAAGGTTGGGATGGATACTCCTCTGATAGTGCGTTTAGTGGGGTTTTGATTAAAATTTCAAAAGATGGCGAAGAATATAAAATCGGCACATTTAACTCTTGACACCAGTATAAAAATCAGCTAAATTCATAATGTGGTCAAAAAGAGGTAAAGACATGCAAATGAACATGAAGCGAGTTGAAAACGACTGGGTAGAAATTGCCCAAGAGCCTATCAAAGTTGAACAAATTGGCGGTGCCATCTATGCCTTTTGTTCGGAAATTGCTGCTCTTCGTTTGTTTCATAAGTATCGTGGCACAGATGAAAGCAAGATTCATGCGAATTATAGTGAAAACCTGAAGACTTGGTTTTTTCGTCTTGATATTCGGCATTGAGGAAATATTATGCTGACCATTGAAGGCATGAATGACGATTTCATTACAGAATGTGTTGTGCATATGTGCGAATGTTTGGGAATCGAAGTACCAAACATTCACATTTTTGTTGATGATACTATCAAGCCCAATGGTGCATGTTATGAAAATTCGCCAAATGATTTTATGGTGGTATTGAAATCACAAGATATTGGTCAAATGCTTGTTACCCTTGCGCATGAAATGACACATGTTAAGCAATTTATGAAAAATAATTTGTCGGCTCATTTTGACGACAAAATTCCATACATGGAACGCTGGTGGGAAAAAGAAGCATACGAGATGGAAGTTGTTATTACTAAATCGCTTATAGAATATGTAAAAAATAAAACTTGACAAGTTAGAATAAATACCCTACATTAGAAAAGTAATGAAAGAGGAGATTTTAAATGTTTGGTGCAAAAATTGGTCTTCATGTGATTAAATTCCCTTCGGGTCGTTTCGGTTATGTAGGTAGTCTTCCTACCTCTTGCTGCCGCCGCGTAAAAGCAACCATGTCGGGTATAATGGGTGGGCGAGCCATCCGCGAAGGTAAAGGACTATTTGAATACTCTTCGATGGTTTTTGGGACACAAAAAGAAGCCGTTGAACATGCAACATCGCTTGGACTTGATCCAAAACTACCAATGAAAGTTTGAACATGATTCGTAAAAAAAGTGAAAATCGTGAAATTGTTTTGGACCTTACAGGGCCTGATGGTAATGCATATGCTCTAATGGGATATGCGAAAAACTTTGCAAAGCAAATCGGTATAGATCACGAGCCAATCATAAACGAAATGAAAAGTGGTGATTACGAAAATCTTGTATTGACATTTGATAGGTACTTTGGCAGTATCGTAATTTTGGAGCGCTAATATGAATGCATACGAAAATAATGGTTTTGTGAATCGTGAAGAATATCTTGATTCGCTGGCAGAAGAATATGGTGATATGGTTTATGGACTTGCAGATCTACTTGGCCCAAATGAAGATTTTGATGGCTTGGTAACTACACTTGAAGATTTTGCTGATATGGGGTAATCTACTTTATTGTCAGTAACGAAATAATCAAGAAAAAAAATATAGTTATTGACAACGCTGTATAAATAGACCACAATGAATACATAAGATAATAACACGCTCTTTAAAACTAACTATAAATGTTCTTAGGTTGAAAAGCCGATAATAGAAATGAAACATTGATCTTGTATGGTGATGAGCCAATAAATCAAGATTGTAAATTTTAGTTTCATATGTGAGTTTGTGAATTCATATATGAAACTAAACATGGTACTAAGGCAAACCATGCCCTTAGTTAAATCGTCCAGCAGTGGATAGAGCCTAACACATTACACAAGTAATATAAAGTAATCACGTGAACATTTTATATTACTATCGCTGCCCTCGGAAATGTTCAGGATAATGTGTATACAGTATATCCGAGGTACAATAATATATGAAAATAACTATATACGATATTAAAAGTCTGAAAAGGAGTAGATAGCAGTCAAGGTTGGCTGGTTTGTTTGCTAAACAAAACGTAGGCAAATGTCTATTCGATTCGAGCTCGAACTACTCCGCCAAAACAATTAGATACTAAAATAAATGTTGACATGTACAAAGTTATAAGTTGATATGTATAAAAAAATAGAATATTCCAATGTAGAAGAACTGGTAAACTCATCAGACTGTTAATCTGACGCGAAAGCACTGTAGGTTCGAGTCCTACCATTGGAGCCAAATATTACGTGCTATTGTATCGGTGCTTTAGCTCAGATGGTGAGAGCATACCACTCATAATGGTAAGGTCTTTGGTTCGAATCCAAAAAGCACCACCAAGTTTTTATAACCTAAGCAAAAAGCATATGCCACTTGCGGGATTGTATGCTTAGTAACTGCGGTATGTTCTAGCAGAGAATATCACATTCTCTGCTAGAACTTCAAAGTTTAATTATGGGGCTGTAGTTAAGTCTATAGAAATTATCTACAGGTCATAATTAAGGAGAGCTATGGTAATGCGGCTATGTAAAATAGTGTTACCTGCACAGACTTAGATTTGTGCCGTTGTCAACTACGATAGTGTTGAAGCTATAATCTAACTCTTAATAGCGCAGTTTGGTAGCGCGTCCGCTTTGGGAGCGGAAGGTCGTAGGTTCAAATCCTACTTGAGAGACACAGAGAACAAGATTATGAAACGTGTAGTAATGACAATAAAACTACGTTTATAATATTGTTCTTGACGAAATGGGTAGGTGGCCGAGTGGTCGATGGCGGGAGACTACATTTTAGTATCAACACCGTATTTATTATTCCATTCACTTATTCTTAATAGCAATTCATCAAGTGTTATTGATGAATTTCCTTTCTTGGAATTATTACCATCAACTCCGTTGTGTTTCATTATTCTGCAATTTGCTGGGTGTGAAATTAAATCTGGATCAACATTGGTTTTAAATGCAAATGACACAGAAATCATGTGATCTCTAGAAACTCCATTATGGTTTGGCGTTTTATTCCTTCTCTTATATCCATTAGGTGAATAAAATCCGTATAATTCTATCAGACCAAGATCAAATTCGCTAGGGTAATCAAAAACATTAAAAGTAAAAGATGCACGGTTCCTGTATTCTGATAGGGTTGATATACAATTGTTGCAGTGTCTACCACAATAATTTTTAGTATAATTTCCACATTTAAGACAAGGTTTTACCTTGGTATACTCGCCTAAATATAATATTTTTGGATTGTATTTTTTGAGTTTACTAATGCACACTTTACACAAACTTGTTTTGTTATTCTTCAAAGTTGTGGAACTGGTAAATAGTTTTTTGCACTTGTTGCATTCTCTGAAATTCACATCACATATAGTAGAAAAATGTAATCTTAAAGCATTAGATATAGACAATTTAGTAGAAGAGCGATGTTCTTGGCGATTGGCACACGATTTAGAACAGAACATATTATTTCTTCTTTTGTAATCTTTGATGTTACTACATCTGTCGCAAATGTTTGGATTTTCAAAATATTTTAGTTCTCTTGATTGTCTTGTTTTTTCAAATCTCTTTGATTTTTCAAGATTTGTATCTTTGATCCCTCTTTTAATTGCTTCTGAATTCTTAATATTAAAATCAGAACAAGATAGAGGAAAATCTGGATATTTTAATCTTAATTCATCTACAGAAGAAAAACCAAAATTTTTAATATTTTGCTTAGTTATTCTTCTACAAATGTAACCATTGTCAGGTGAAACTAACTTTTCTGGGTATACAAATTTGCTATAAATAGTCATATGCTGGAACTCCTCTATGTTTCTAGAGTAACTGGGTTTCGTGGATGTCACCGCGAGTTACAATACTATTTATAAGATTGTGAAAGCCCCTCGTTGGTTCAAATCCAACCCTACCCACCAATTTTATGTGGTGTATTTGTATCAGAGACACTTACTTTATGCCCAGAAAAGATGCTGGTAAAACCGTTAAATGCTTTCTCAGGCTTTGCATTAAGGGTAACACATAAAAAGTACCTAAAGAATATCCTATTAGTATAAGCTATGAAGCAGCAACAGGGAACGGGGTTTCAATGACTGCGGAATGATACATCGGGGATACCCAAAGGGCCGAAAGGTAAGCAGATTAGCGACCTGCATAGGATACTTATTCACTAAATAACCACAAAACATAGGTGAAATATGTCTAAACCCAAATTTATTACTTTTACTGGAATTGATGAACATACAAACTTGTACGAGGCTTATACATTACAAAAAGAGTATCCTATTGAATGGGGAATTTTATGTAGTGAAAATCCCAAGAATAATCCGAGGTATCCTTCATTTGACTTCATAAATTACGCGCGCAAAGCGTTAGGTTCGATGTCAATTCACCTTTGCGGATCTATATCAATATCTACTTTACTAACTTCGGAAATGCCTAGTATTTGTCATTTGTTTGATAGGGTACAGATAAATGCGATTGCTAAGAATTACAACAAAGATGCCTTGCGTAATCTTCATTATTATTATGACCTTGCAATTCAACATCGAGACCCCACAACTTTTGAGTCACCATATAGTGATTTTGGTGACTTGCTTTATGACCCATCAGGTGGTAGAGGAATTCATCCTAATGCATGGCCAACTTCTAATTCATCAGGTGACAAATTAGTTGGATATGCAGGTGGAATTTCTGAAAATAATGTCAAGGAATTAATTAGTAGTGATGCTATGAAAAATCAAAACTATTGGATTGATATGGAATCAAGTATTAGAACTAATAACTTGCTGGACATTGGTAAATGCAGAAGAATATGCGAAATTGTTTATGATTGTGATAAGGTATACGTATCATAAAGGAAATATGGTAGAGTCTGGCTTATTGCACTCGCCTTGAAAGCGAGAGGGGGTGAAAGCCCCCCGTGGGTTCGAATCCCACTATTTCCGCCAAAATACAATAAAATTCGGTAATACATGTTGACACGAAAAGTTTAACATGGTACATTGTATTAAGAAGTAATAATCGTGGGCCAGTAGCTCAATTGGTTTGAGCAATCCCCTCATAAGGGAGAGGTTGTAGGTTCAAGTCCTACCTGGCCTACCATTATTACTTATTAGTATTAAAATTTAGGAGTTTCTTATGAGTCAAGTTTGGGATGCACTTGTCGGTATTCAAGATAGGTTAGTTCAAAGATTTGAATCTGATGGACATGAAGTATTTGAAAAAGGCATGGCGCAGTTTAATAAACCAAACTGGGTCAATAGAGTATGGATCAGCGAAAACTATCGTCGCGCACACGTTGATGTAGTAGATGTTAGAGATACAAAAGGTCTTTGGATGATGCATTGTTGCATATTTCCACACCTACACAATAATGGCCCCATTTTCGGTCTTGATGTAATTGCAGGCAAAAATAAAATTACTGGATTTTTTCATGATTATTCTGCAAGCGTAGATACTGAACATGAAATGATTGTCAATTTTGGTGAAGAAGTTGATAGTTTAGAATGGCGAAAGAAACGCGATCTACCAGATTGGGCAAAAGCTATTTTTAGCCCCCATATGATTGCAGCAGGTAATGTAAATAATACAGAAGAGATTGATCAGATTGTAGAAGTCAGTTACAAAAGCATAGATAAATATCTTTTGGGTATAGGAAAAACTAACGATACATCTGATACAATTTCGGTGCAAGAAGCACAAAATCGCTACGCCTATTATCAGAAGCAAAACCCACATACACCTAAAACAATGGTTAGTTTGGGATTGTCCGAAGAAGATGTGAAAACATTTATACAAGAATGTCTTTTTCCAGAAATTAAATAAGATGTTGACAACACTAAGAACTTCGTTTAATGTAATTGTAAGTTGCATAAAACCTAAAGGAAATATGACATGAAACGCAAGACAATTGAAGTCGGTAAGTTATTGAATGCTGCTAATGCTGCACTGTCTGCAAAAGATAGCACTGCGGATGGGCGCGAAGCGGTATGTGCAATGATTGAGTATGTTTTGATGGATACTAATAACTATGCAGGATTTCGGTATCTGAATACAGATGAAATTCTTGGTAACGGTTCAAGGCGAAGTTATTTTACAAAATAACTTCAAAAAATTGTAGGAATTACCACTAATCATATGCGGAGAGCTTGACCCAACTCGTTGATGCGATTATGCAATTCCTACCTGCTAGAGACAATTGGTCCCTCTCTAGACAGTTTGCGGCATTGGTTTTTCAAACCAAAGAAACGGATTAGATTCCCATATGCCGCTCTAAACAATATCTGAGTTATTCGAGACATATTGGCCTTAAAATCAATGGAACGCATTGTGGATTAGCTACCATGTATTGCTTGTATACCTAGACGGTAACTTGGAGGCGCCATTTAAACTAACACGCTGATGTGGCCGAATGGTAAGGCAACTGATTTGTAATCAGTAGATTGGGAGTTCGATTCTCTCCATCAGCACCAAAAATTAAGATACGACATGAGCCCCTTACGCATATTCTACTAATGTCTTTGTGGTTTGACCGATTGATAATAAGAATATAAATACAGGGGTGTGGTACTAATTGGAAAAATGCGGGTCTCCAAAACCTTGCGACGCGGGTTCAATTCCCGCTGCTCCTGCCATAAATAGTAGATAATAATGGGGTATTAGCTCATCTGGGAGAGCGCTATGTTTGCAACGTAGATGTGATCGGTTCGAGTCCGATATACTCCACCAAAATTAATATGCCCCCTCACGCCTATCCTGCTAATGCCTTTGCAGTGAAGCGCATCACGAGGAGTAAACGCAGAAAATGGATCGTTCTGTTTATAGGATTTAAAATCGGTCTGGTGAAGAAAACACTTTAACATATCCAACACCTTCGACTGTAGGCAAGTCGAAGGTGTTGCTATCATAACTAGGAGAATCATACACCAACAATAACGGTGTATCGACTATGACGGTTAAGCCATACAGTTAGTTAATTTGTAGCGTCTAATCCCATAGACAGCAAACGGCGGTGCGGCTGATTTAAATCAGCGTTAAATCTCGAAGCGCACCTTAATGATAATGTGTGCAGCCTGCTACAAATTAACTATTGACAAACTATTATAATTAGTGTATAAATAACTATACAAACGCTATTTTATATGTATCATTGCGGGATAGTGCAGTCTGGTAGCTCGTCAGCCTCATAAGCTGAAGGTCGTAGGTTCAAATCCTACTCCCGCAACCATAATACGCTGATTAAGTCCGTTCAGTTTACGGTATGAATCAATAAGAAATATGTTTGTGTGTACAGATATATTCCAATAGGTGCAATTCCTAAAATCGGCTCCAAATCAAAGGACTGTCCATTGTCCTCCTGTAAAGGTCCAGTGAAGTATTGGATAAGATATGTGGTAAAAGTCGCATTTTATTAGTAGCAGCATATCTAAAAGAAAAGAGGCCACTGGTAGGCTGTTGTAAGTAACAGTCTAGGGTGTCAGGCCCGAAATACCTGACAAAGATACGTTCAGCATTGGTTAGGTTTAACTGGTTTGCATTAACACAGGCGTCATGATGCACAATCCAAGTGGGGTTCAATTCCCCCGCTGAACACCAATAGAATTGTTCGATAGCCTTAAAGATTGTGATTATATTGGCTTTATGCCATCAAAATTATTGTGGGCGAAAACACAAAAAGGTGTTGGAAGTTACCACTATTTTAGAAAGAGAGGCAAACACAAATGAAACTTGTAAGTGCTAAAAGAACACACAATCCAGAAACTTTCGGTGCAGAGCTGGAAGTAACTTTGCGAATTCCTTTTGAGATCAAAGAGCAGACAAAAGATACTGAGTTTTTTGAAAAAATCGGAAGAGAATTGTTTCATTTGCTAGATAATTGAAAAAATGTGTTGACAACATCTTAATCTTCTACTATATTAAAAGCATAGACAGAAACAAAGGAGATTAAAATGAAACGCGGTCCCAAAACTCTTGCTGAAAATAACAAGCTTGTTGCTACGATTCTTTCCAACTTTTGTGATTCTAAACTGTCCCGCTATCAGAAATTGAAACTCGCAAGTCGCGGTCTGCTTGTCCAAGTACCTGTAAAGTCTGATACGCGCGGTCGCCCAGCCATTGTGTATGAATTGTCTGGTAAAGGTCGCGGATTTGTTGCTCTTTCTAAAAAGTGGAAATAAGTCTTTACAATGGTGAAGTGATGTTGTAATGTCACTTCATAAGGAGAACAAAATGAAAAACAAATACGGAAACTTCCCTATGATTCGTTGCCTTCTTGTTTTAATGATTACACCAATTGTAGTGATATACGGGCCGATTGCAGTTTCAAAAATAATTTCCAGCTTCTAAAATAAAAGAGTTGACAACAGAAAAGAAATAGACTAAGATAACAATATAGATCATGTATGGCGACGAACCAATAAACCATGATTGATATAGCTACAAAAGTGTAATAGTGCATATACCTTGGGCGAAAGTGATAAGATAGTGTTTATTTGATGTACTGGAATAAACACCGTAATCATAAGTAGTTTTAGAACAAGGTGGGGTTGGCGCAAAACCAACATGTAGCTAAATTTTAATGGGTGAATAGAAGTCTTTGTGGAAGAGTAGGAAAATTGGTTATCCCCTTTCCGCTCATAACGGAACGCTTAACAGCACTGTCGGTTCAAGTCCGACCTCCTCCACAAAGACTTCTACCATTATATCTAATATTTTGATACATCTGTATCAGGAACAATGTCTAAGTTGACTAATTTTGATGGCACCTTAGCTCAGTTGGATAGAGCAATGGACTTTTTTAATTCTGCTGCACCCGTATCGGAACCGCCTTCTAAGCGGTAGTACCGTAATTGGATCGATGGGGGTTCGAGTCCCTCCGGGTGCGCCAAAATTAAAATACACGTTTCATTCGAACCCCCGTTTATATAAATAATACAAACAGAGGTTCGAATGAAAACAAAAAATTGTTTAAGATGCCATACAGAATTTTCTGAAAGAAGAAGCAGATACTGTTCAATAAAGTGTGCGAAAATTGTTTCACCTGAAACCAAGCAAAAAATATCAGAATCGCGAAAGAAGTTCCTAAAGAAAAACCCTGACAAACATCCTTGGCGTCAAAGAGACAAATTTGTTTCAGTGCCATGCGAAAAAATTAAGGAAGCTTTAAGAGCAAATAACATATCATTTGTTGAGGAGTGGATTCCGTTAGATGATATGAGTTATTCCATAGACATCGCCTTTCCTGACATTAAACTTGGTATTGAAATAAACGGAAATCAGCATTACAATTCCGATTGGTCACTGCGTGATTATTATCAAGAGAGGCACAATAAAATAGAAGGCGCAGGTTGGAAAATATTGGAAATACACTATTCACAATGTTTCTATCCTGACAACGTACTAAAACTTATAGAACTTGGCGAACAACCAGATTATTCTGAGTATTTTGAAACGCAAAGGAAAAGAGTAATTGCTAAGGAAGCAAAAAAACCGCTTTTACCTGGTGTGAAGCATAGAATGAAAACGGACATTAAATACCGTTCAGTTATACTTGCTGTAGAAAACAGCGATATAGATTTTAGCAAATTTGGCTGGGTTTCAGAAGTTTCAAAAATCATTGGAATTACTCCTCCGAAAGTTAACTTATGGGTGAAACGCCATATGAAAGATTTTTACGAAGATAGGTGCTTCAAGCGAAAACGCTAGTAGCCACCATAAATAATTAGTAATATGCCCCCTTGGCGGAACAGGTAGACGCTCCGGACTTAAAATTCGGTTCCTTATGGAGTCTCGGTTCGATTCCGGGAGGGGGCACCAAATATAACAATTGTGTTATAGTAAATATAGGTATGACGTAACGGATAGAAAATTTGCTTTTCTAGAAAGCAAATTTTTGTTTCAAGTCTGGTGACTAAGTTACGAAGGTAAGACAGCGCATTTTACTTTGGGGGTTCGATTCCTCTCAAACCTACCAATATAAAAATAAGGTAGGGATACTGATAAATACATTATACATAGCAATTTGACAACCAAAAGGAGATGCAAATGTTGTAGATTAGATCGCCGCCGTAACCTATTTGGCTAAAAAGTAAAGTAAATCAAATTCAATCAAATAGGAGACTAAAAATGCCTATAGAACTAAAAATTAAATCAAAGCACCTTTCAGTAGAAGCGCAGCTAATTCGCTTTGAAGAAAGAAAATTGTTAAAACAGTTTCGTTGGAACATAGAGCAGCATAATGCGGCTGGTTCTAATATTGAATATAACCAATATGAAGATCCTATGTATAGTAAATACTACTCGTTAAACAGGCATCGTCGAAAAGATGTTCGCCAAGAAAACAGAGCAACTTATCTTGCCCGTGCATATATTGCAGGTGTACTATACACCACAGTAGAACATAAAAGAAAGCAAGATAGCGAATATGATTTTTTTCAATTTGTCGTTCCTCGCGTTGTAGCAATGGTAAACAAATATCGGGATAAATCTACCCCCGAAGTGTCAAAAGAAACTCTTGTTAATTGGTCTAAATTAGAAAAGTGATATAGTGATTTACATGCAGATATGTGTATCTGCATGTAAATCCAAAGCAATTCAATGGTGGTTTGCCTCACAAACCACCATTTATGACAGTCAAAATTTATTTTGGGAAAAACAAAAGTTAGAGTTCTCATCCCAATAGTTGGGGATGGTAGTTTGGTGGATAGTGTTTGACTAAGCCATTAAGTGAATGGGAATAAACCAGTATTGTTTTCAAACTACGATCATGTTGCCGCGCGGCATGATAAGAGATAATGCCTTTTGTGTAAACGGTGGGTATAGGCGCGGCCAATTTTCATGGGTTTGATATCAAGCTTAAAATTTAGGAGAAATTTGAATGTTCACAAACGAAATTAAATTTGATGAGACAGTAACAGTTCTGATGGATGAAACAGCAGAACATGATGATGTTGAATTGTTAATAGATGATGATGGTGTTTGGCTTAAACAGTGGTGTGAGACATTGAATAGTTACGAATTTATTTCCACGTCACATCAGATGTTTTATGAATTACAAGAAGCACTAAAAAAACCAGAAGGTATGTATCGGGTTAGCTACACAAGCACTGATAAATAGTAGCATACCAATTTACATTTAGGAGAAAAGTATGGACAAATCAATTTTAGTAGAGCGCCTAAAAGTCGTATTAGCAACTACTTTTTCATTGTATCTAAAAACGCATAATTATCATTGGAACGTTACAGGACAAAATTTTAGTGAGTATCACAGATTCTTTTCCGAATTCTATATCAACTTACATAACTCAGTAGATATATATGCAGAGCACATCAGGGCTTTAGACTCATATGCGCCAGGCTCGCTAAAAAGATTTTCAGAACTTTCGCTTATTTCTGATGAAATTGCAGTGCCAAGCCCAAAATTTATGCTAATTCGATTAGCTTCTGATAATATGTTATTGACACAAGAGCTTAATGAAGTGGTAAATATTGCAGATGAACTGGGGGAAAGAGGATTAACTTCGACTCTTGAAACGCAAATTCAGTTCCACGAAAAAATGCAATGGATGCTCAAATCCTATACAGGCGAATAATAATAAAAAATTGTGTTGACATCATATCTTCTTTGTAATACATTGATTGTATAGAGAAATGAAAAGGAAACACCATGTCTTTTGAAACAATGAATCGTCCTTCTGTAGGTGAGCAAAACGGTCTTGTGAACGGTATGCAATACCATAACACTCGCCACGCTCAGGATGGAGGCGTTGATGAGGTTGATTGGACTACCAAAGGCTTGCGCATTACCCGTTTTCGTATGCTTTCAGACCCAGGGTTTCCTTTCTGGGACATTTCATATGTGCACGGCATCCTTGATGGAATGCACGTTGATGTGCATGTGCCATTCAGTCAACTGCCAAAATACGGTATGCGCGCAGCATTGTATAAAGAAGCAAAGGCGACTGGCAAATTTATCAATGGCCTTTTTGATGCGATTTCAACCTTAAACTAAAGGACAAATATTATGAATGAACGGTATTATTGTTTTCCAGACATTCATGGATGTAATAGTGTTTTGAAAACAGCATTACAGACTGTGTATGATTGCAACCCAGAAGGTGGAAAAATTATATTTTTGGGTGATTATATTGATCGTGGCCCTGATAATTATGGGGCACTTCAAACTGTAATGAACCCCCCAGAAAATTGGGAGTTTGTATGTCTGCTTGGAAACCATGAAAGTATGTTTCTTGAATCTTATAAAAAAGGAACGAGTTTCCACAATCGAAAAGCGGCACTCGATATTGCTGGTTATAGTCAAAATGATACTCAAACGTATCAAACAGTACTAAGTAGTATTCCACGTGATGTTATTGAATGGATGCATTTTCTTAAACTGTACCACATTGAAGATAAGAACGTATTTGCCCATGCTTATTATGATGATTCTCTTTCGCCAGAAAATCAGGTAGAATATTCCTGTGTATGGTATCGTATGCATGATAGCGAACCATACAATAACCAAAATCAAGGGTTATATCTTACGCATGGACATACACCAAAAAAGAATGGCCCAATTATGACAACCAATCGGTTAAATCTTGATGCTGGTGCGGTATTTTACGGAAAGTTTGTAATTGCCGAATATCACAAAAACAAGCAGGGTCCAGTTGCATTTTATGAGTTTCTTTTTGAAGATCACCTCAACTTTTGATATATGTAAAGGCAACACAAAATGACTGTAGATGAACTGCGCAAAATTTTAGATACCTTGCCAAATAATACAGAAATAGAGTTTATCGGATATGCACAAGGTCGTGAATTCATAGAAAAGGCGGCACCATCTGATTTCGTTTACGACAAATGGAATTCAGCACTAATGATTAAAACAGACTGGAATTGATATTGACATAATGCCATAAAACATAATGGTGTAAAGAATGGACGTAATTATTGGACTTGGTGTTATACTGTTGCTATTTTACATTCTTATTAAAGGTGGAATACAAACATTCAAACGAAATTGGGGTATTGCTTTAGTGTTATTTGTGCTATTGACACCCATTTGGTTTTTATGGGCAACGGTAGAAATTTTTATTGAGCCCCCAACAGTTAAACAGTTGGAAGTAAATGTAACGATCAACAAAACAGATGAAAAGGTATAGTAAAATGGAAGTAGTATTTGTATTGGTAATTAGTGGTATTCTTGCCATGGTTTCACATAAGATGGCGGAAAATCGAAATCGGAGTGGTGCCGCATGGGCTGTCGGCGGTTTCTTTTTGGGGTTTTTTGCAATAGCAGCAATTTACCTACTAGGCGATGCTAAAAAGTAATTTTGGTGACAAGTTAGGTGTTTGATATAAATAAAGGATGAATGATTCAGAAGCTTACACAAAATTTAAATCGCATAGAAAATGGTTCAGTAAGCTATGGCTTTCTGAATCGTTAGGTTATCAGTGCGGGCCTTCGGGTATAGCGCCACATAGCAGTGGTTGGTATGTCGTAAGGCCGATAATGAACCTTTCCGGTATGGGGTTAGGCGCTAAAAAAATCTATATCGATGTTGGAGACTCATCGAAAGTTCCGCCCGGATATTTTTGGTCAGAATGGTTTTCGGGAACACAATATTCGGTGTGCTTCAAATGGATAGATGGTGTTTGGTGCGATGTGTCTTGTTGGGAAGCAGATAGAAATGAAAATAATTTACCAAGATTCAATAAATGGTCTAGATGTGAAAATCAAAAGTTTGCGTTAGGTGAAATTTTTAATCAATTGCATACTGACGTCGATGATATAAATGTAGAGTTCATAGATCAAAAAATTATCGAAGTGCATTTAAGAAAAACGCCAGACCCAGATTATGATGTGCTAATTCCTATTTGGTCAGACCAGCATTATTTGATTGCTAATTATGAAAAATTAGGGTATTCTTATATCGAAAGTTATGATGATGCTGATGGATTTTTGAAACCACATCGCATAGGATTTGTAGTAAAAAATAACTGCGAGGTGAAATACTAAGAATGGAAAATTACAATGTTTAAAAAAATATCGGCAATCGCTACTTTATGTATTTTTGCAACAAAAGTAAATGCATTTGATGCATTTACTTTTGTTCGTATAATGGAAGTAGCGCCCAATTACACGATAGGGCATCTCGAAGTTCCAGAAACAAGATGTTATGACGTAAGTATTCCGGTGTACCAAAATAACCGTTCTAGTAATGGTGACATTCTTGCTGGTGCCATCATAGGTGGCGTTTTAGGTAAATTGGCGACCAATGACGATGGTGGTGCGTTTGCTGGAGTGGTGATAGGTTCTTTAATTGGTTCGATTGATGGCAATAACATTTTGATGGGGTATCAAAATGTACAACAATGCGAAACAATTATAGTGTGCGAGCTGGCAGAAATTATTCAAGGTTACACAGTAACATATTCAGGTAAATTGGGCGTCGGTATTGTCAATACAAGATATCAATACCCTATCGGCACTGTCATGAGTTTAGAAGAGCTATTTTCTGGATGAAATATAACAATCATATATATGAAATTATCCACGCAAAAATAGATCCATGGATTATGCAATGCCCACACAAGACAAAAGATGAAATATTTATAGATATGTTAAGGGATATGGATAACAACATCACATTTCCACTTGAAAAAGATGATATGGTTTTTTACATGATGCCAGAGACGCCTTGGCTTGCAAAACTTAATGTGTTTTCAGACACCAAAAATGCAAAACAGGCTTTAACATCTGCGATATATCTAACCGATTATATGTTTGAAAATATGAAAACGCTGCGAAAAATTTACGGAATTAGTCCACACAAAAAGTTTGTCCGCATGATAAACAAAATAGGTTGGAAGCAGGAAGGCGTGTTGTCAGAATCGTTTTTGGACAAAAATGGTGACATGGTAGATCAATACGTATTTGGTGTAACAAGAGATGAATTTAAACTTAGATAATTCATCTTATAAATAGCTTTAATAACAAAATATGGAGCGCAGTTACATGAAGTCTTTTATCAATTTCAAAGACCAAGAATTATTCTTTGAGTCACTTAACACCGCTGTTGAGTTTCAGATGACCGAAGATACTATGCTGCCAAAGCAAATTTATGCTTCTGCTTCTATCAATGGGTCCGATTACGGTATGTCATTGGTAGAGACAACATATGACAAAGTTTACATGATAGAACTATATCGTATTGTGAATGTCAAGAAAAGAACATGGTCATTTAAAACCCCAGCAGACATCCGACCAGTATTGGCAACATTTCTAAAATTCATGGAGGCTTCGTATCCATTTATAAAAAATAGAATGGATGGTATTATTATTGACATACCAAGTAAAGCAGGGTCAGAAAGATACCAAAGTCTTCTAACAAAAATAATCAAAAAAACATACATCCAAACATTTAGGGTAGTTCCAGTCAAAAAGATTTCAGATGGTGCAAGAAATTACATCTTTGTCACCAAGAAAAGTGTCAAACCAGAAACAATATTCAAAACTGTTGTATTCACAAAACACTTCGAATTTGATCCGACCGGAATGGACATACAAGATATCGTGTCAAGTGAAAATTTGGAAACAATTGCTGTCCCGTATAAAAGACAAAAAGAGACTGTGAGTACAAAACCAAGCAAGTTGTTTGCATTCAAAAAATTAGATTTGGGAAATGAGATTGCCAGTTCGGATATAAAACTTATAGATGACATTTCTAATAAAGCTGTTCAGAGCAAAGGCGGCAGCAATGTTGTTGATTTGTTAGGAAATAAAGAAGTTGTTGGTGATAAAGTTGAAGAAGTTCCGCTTGGTAAGTTTAACTTAAATTATTCGCCAAATGACCAAATTGATGCTAATAACATACCAATTGCTGGCCTAATAAAAACTAGAATGAACCCATATACATTAGATACCTTGATTAAAATGGGTAAGACAGAAAAAAAGATGGATAATCCTAATGTTGTAAAATATCTCAAAAAAGCATTTAAACAAGTTTATGACTATGAAATTTCGCCTTCTATGAAAAAAGTTATAGTTAATATGGGATTGGCTAATGATAATGGATTAATAAAAGTTGGTGTTAAAAATAAATCAATGTGGGAAAAAGTATTGAACGATGCTATAGATATGCCTGTATATGAAGCGAATTTGGCTTCTAAAGAGTTAAAAGAATTGAAGAAAATAGATAACAATTCGCCTTCAAATACACAATTTGAAAGAGAAGTTCTGTCCGCAAAAGTTCTTGAAATGCCATTTGCTATTAGCACAACAAACGAAGCTTTCAAATCTGATAATGATACCAAATGGGATGATGGAACAATCGGATTTGTGAATTTTAACGAAGACATTTCTAAAAAAATAGATGTAGTAAAAAATAACGAAGGCTACAAAAAATTCGATGATATTTTTAAAGGTGTTTTGAACAGTATAGACACATCTAAATTGACTGTGGAAGAAGCCAAACAAGAAAAAGCCATAAGAGCTTTCAAAAGTTACACTGCTTCTGGATTCATGTCAATAAATCCAAATCTTAGAAATTCTATGGCTACTATGAAAGATGGAAATTTCATATTGGACCCCCGATCAGATGCCATGTTTGCTTTTTATAATGAATACGCAGTAGAGATGGAAGAAGATATGTGGGTGTATCGAAATTGTGAAGTCCCAAGCCAAAAAAACTTTAAACCAGGTGATGTATTCGTAGACCCCGCATGGCTATCCACCTCATTAAGTTCAGATGTCAAAATGGGAAACAAACCAAATTCTACGCGAATGAAAATCTATTTGCCTAAAGGTACTAAGTGTATTCCGATATTAAACTATTCAAGCGTGTCGAAAGAAAAAGAAATAATGTTGCCCCCATTTAGTAGAATTAGACTGACCGAAGTGTACCATACAATACTGAATAACAAAACTAAACCATTTGTGGTTGGTGTTTATACAGGCAATGGCGCAAGTAGCTTTTATGAGGCATACAAAAAGGGACCAAGCGAACTTAAAATGTTGTTTGAGGCTAAAGTACAAGACACCACAAAAGTCAATACTGGCAAAGATGCCAAAACTGTATGGGATGAAACCCTATTGTCGCACGAAAAAATGAAAGAATTGCAGTTGTCTAAGATGAAAATTAAGTATTGACATCTATTTCGTTTATAGTTATAATTAACCCTTAGAAAGGACTATAACATGACAAAAAAAGATGCATCTAAAAAGGAAAACATCACGCCTCCAACTAAAGTTGATTCTGTTTGGGACGAGGTTATGCCATCTCGTGAAGAAATGAACAAACTAAGTAAAACTTCTTTGAAGCTTGAAATGTAGTTCTGCCAAATCACTAATAATTTTACTAACCATCGTATCTCAATTATGGGGTACTTATATAATTTAAGGAAATAAAATGAAAACTACAATTACAACAATCGCACTTATGTTTGGTACGGCCACATCTGCAATGGCGAATGATTTTGATAATGCCACCTTTGGCCTTACTGTAAACTCTGGAATGATGGATTTTACTGTTGACGCTAATCAAAATGCACTAACAGATTTTGAAGTCGGTGTTACTGGGCTTGCACATTCATTGGGTTCTGCTGATGCAGAAGTTCGTGCTGCACTTAACTACAATCTTGATGCTGACACCATTGGTCTTCGTGGTGAATATAATCTTGCAATTGCGGTTGCCGATCAGACCGTTGCGTATGGTACAGTTGGGTTGGAATACTCCACTGCAAATAACAACCTTTCAAGTGGCGATTTTTCTTTTGACCCATCTGTTGGTGTTACCTATACACTAAATGACCAGATTTCAGTATTTGGTGAAGTTGGTTATACTTGGAATATCAGCAATGATTGGTCACGCACAAGCGGATATCTGGAAGTTGGTGTGCCAGTAACCGTTGCATCAAAAGTTACACTGACACCAAGTCTGGTTCGCAGCTTTGATGATGGCCTAGAAAGCACAAATGCAAAGCTATCTCTAAATCTAACTTTCTGATAAAAAAGGTTGTTTCTTAAACACGCGGTGGCCATAGGTTAGCCACCATTTTGTATAAATAACTACGTGACGTTGAAGTTCACTGAATACGGTTTGGACTCGGCTTCGAAGCCGACATCTCCACCATAGATACATTGGTGATATTTTAATATCATTATTCTTAAATGAGTGTAACAATGTATCTATGCTGGGGATGAAATGGGATCGACAAACGGACTAAGCAGGATGGAGTTGCCCCGATATAAGCTGGGTTAACGCGAATAAAACACTAAATGCAAATACTAATGCAAAACCAGAGATGCGCCTAGCAGCATAATCTCTTGCGGTCAGGGACGCCGTATTACCCAAGTCCCAACTTTAATAAAAAGGACCACATTTCAGTAATGAGTAATTTAAGAGAACTAACAAAAGTTCATCACACCAGAACAGAAAAATCAAAATTCATTACGAAAATGCTGAAGCACCAGATAACTGTAGGCCAGTATTATGTTTACCTTTCAAATATGTGGTTGATGTACGATACACTCGAAAAACATGCACATAATTTCGGAATATTTGAAGATATCAAAGCTGTAAAACGATCCATACCGATAATGAAAGATTTGGAAGAATTAGAACTACTACATGGTTTTAAAATTCCAACTCCGTTTGATTCGACGGTAGCTTACCAAGAATATATTTTGAGTATATCTGGTGATGCAGAAAAACTTCTTTCACACGTATATGTACATCATATGGGCGATCTTTCTGGTGGCCAAATATTGAAAAGATTTGTTTTCGGTTCTGCGCTTAGATACCAATTCGAAGGTGACTTGGATTCATTAAAGGCAAATATCCGTAGCAAACTTCATGATGGGCTTGCTGATGAAGCAATCGTTTGCTTTGATATGGTTAGAATATTTCTTGAAGAATTAGAAGAAAATAATTGGCAATAAGCTAAATTAATAGTTGACATGTAACCCGCTAAGTGTTACATTAATACATCATATGCATTTATTAACAAATGCAAAGTATAAACCCCCACAGAAATATTTAAAGGAAAGACATGATGTCTGATATCGAAAACTCACAACTAAAATACACAAAAGAAAATGGCTATAGCGCATCCATCAATGGTGATGGGCCACACACAATATCATTTTTTGATGATGTTGGTGTAAAATTCCACACAGAAAAATATGTGGAATGCCCGTTTGTACTGGTAGTAAATGCTGCAAAATCTTGGGCGAACGGCAATAGGGCAATTATATGAAGGAAATGAAATGCTAATACAAACTTTTTTTAAAGAATCCTCCAGCTCTGGGCATAGAGCAGAAATTCATGAAAATGATGGGGTATTCACTGTAGAATGTTATTCTTCAAGTGGCGTCAACGTAAGAACAGGAAGTTCTATAAATGACATCAATACCGCCAAACATTATGCTGAAAACTGGCTATCTACTATCACGGTACTAAACGGATGACCAGCGTGATAGACCATGCAAATCTTATAGCTTCAAAAACACCGGAAAGAGTACATCACGATATTGCTGATATGCTATCTAAAGGTGTTTCGCATATAGATGCTTTGGTACTATATGCGAAACAAGAAAATATGGAAATTGAAACCTTAGCAGAAATTGTCAAGAAATCCTCACTGATATGTGAAAAAATAAAAGAAGAGGGAATCGTGCTAAGAATGGTAAAAAAAGATATAAAAAAATCCAACACACTTTTTTAGAAAAGTGTGTTGACAATACAACACTATTTCTGTAATATAGAAAAATCAACATGCCAAAAGAATCCAGAGCATGTCATTGATGTATAAATAGAGTTGCTTAATAAGCAATACTATTAAAAAAATCGCAAAAAATCGTAAAATATAGGAGATATGCCATTATGGCTGCATTTAATTTTGATAAACTAAAAAAGAACCGTTCAAGCTCTTTTGATAAGCTGAACAAACAGTTGGAGGATGTTTCCTCTAAAGGCTATTCAAATCCTGATGAAGGAAAATATTGGAAGCCCACAACTGACACGGCAGGGAATGGTTATGCCGTAATTAGATTTTTACCAGCACCAGAAGATGAAGATATTCCTTTTGTACGCCTTTGGAGTCATGGCTTCCAAGGTCCAACAGGACAATGGTACATCGAAAATTGCCTATCTACTCTAAAGCAAGACGACCCAGTTAATGAAATGAACAGCGATCTTTGGAATTCAAATATGGATGACAAGTCAGCCGAACGTACACAGGCGCGAAAGCAAAAACGCAAACTAAGCTTCGTCTCTAATGTTTATGTTGTTTCTGATGCTGCAAAACCAGAAAATGAGGGTAAAGTGTTCTTGTTTAAATATGGCAAGAAAATCTTTGATAAGCTAAAAGAAGCCCCAAATCCGGAATTCGAAGGCGAAAAAGCGGTAGACCCGTTTGATCTTTGGGGTAATGGTGCAAACTTCCGTCTAAAAATACGTAAGGTGGAAGGCTATCCAAACTACGACAAATCAGACTTTGCTGATCTAGCATCGCTTTTTGATAATGATGGCGAGTATGAAACCAAACTTACCAACGTACATTCACTACAAGAAGTAATAGATCCCAAGCAGTTCAAATCATACGATGAGCTTAAAGAAAAGCTACAGCGGGTGTTGAATCTTAATGGAAATGCGCGCAGCAAAGAAATGTCGGAATCTGCGGAAGAAGATGAAGGTGTTGATATGTCTAGATTTGCAACTTCATCTAAAGAAGACAAACCAAAAGAAAATGTGCAAGCAAAATCTTCATTTGAAAGCAATGCTACACAAGACAAATCTTCATACGATACAAACTCTGTTGAAGATGACGAAGATATGGAATTTTTCAAGTCACTTGCCAAACGCTAAAAAGATGTGGGAGGGGCATTTCTCCTCCCACAACCTTCTTACTTGGAGAATAAAATGAAAGAATATCTAAAACCACAAGATGATGATTTTGGCTTTAGCTTTGTAGACGAAGATTTTGAAGAAGTAAAAATCGAAGTTTCCAGAATGAAAACACAAAACAAATCTGATGAAGAAATGATTGAAGATTTACAAAACCGTCTTAGGCTTATGTTTGATTCAATAAATCCGTTTCTCGAAAATCTCAAAAAAAATCCAGAAAAAACAACTATATATTGGCCTGGCAGAACGGCAAAAATAGATGATTTTCAAGATAGACTACAAAAACTTTTAGTGGGTTAGTGTCACCCACTCTAAAACAATCAACAAACAGAAAGGAATTGACATGAGTTCATTACTAGAACGAATGCAGAAATCAGGGGCAATCAAAACTTCTGCCATACTTAGCGAGTCTACATTTTTCAATACCAAAGATGTTATTCCTACCGACCTACCAATTTTGAACATCGCATTTAGTGGTTCGTTAGATGGGGGCCTTATACCTGGGCTTACAGTGTTCGCTGGCCTAAGCAAAAGCTTCAAAACATTGCTGGCACTATATTGTATGAAGGCATATTTTAACAAATATCCTGATGCAGTCGCACTTCTTTACGATTCGGAATTTGGCGTCACACCAGATTATTTGGCGACAAATGGCATTGATGCTGGTAGGGTTATACATATACCAGTTGAGCATGTAGAGCAATTGAAATTTGATATTGTGAAACGGCTCGAAGAAATTAAACGTGGTGATAAAGTTTTCATCATGGTGGATTCTTTGGGAAACCTTGCTTCTAAAAAAGAAGTAGATGATGCGGAAAATGAAAAGTCAGTAGCAGATATGTCAAGAGCAAAAGCTATTCGTTCTTTGCTAAGAATCATAACTCCACACTTGACTATGAAAGATTTGCCATGTATACTGATAAATCATGTATATACTGAAATTGGCCCAATGTATGCAAAAACTATCATCCCAGGAGGTTGCTTGGCCAAAAATACCAATATTGTAATGCATGATGGTTCTCTTAGAAAAGTTCAAGACATTTCAGCAGGTGATGAGGTTTTGACATTGGAAGGCCCCAAGGAAGTTATAGAATCTTGGAACCCAAACACATTAGAAAATGGAACCCCAGAGTGTTTTGAAATTATATTTGAAGATGATCATTCTGTAGTATGTTCACACAACCACCCGTTTTTGACAACAAAGGGTTGGGTCAAGGCGAGTGAACTCACTGATTCCCATGATATCGTTTCATTAGACGTATAGAAAAGTCCGTTCTTATAAATAAACTTATGCGACGTATAGGATTATTAAATGAACGTAGTTTACATGACAATTATAAAAGATAGAAAAGAAAAAAATTTAGAGCCGTATTATTATATCGGCTCTAAAGCAAACTGCTTTTTTGACGGTACTAATATAATAACAAATTCTGGGAAAAAATATTTCGGTTCATCCAGATGGAAAGGATATAAACAATTATGTATTGAAGGTGATGTAGAAACCATAATTCTTGGTTATTTTGAAGATTATGACAATGCATTAGATTTCGAAAAAAATCTACACATTTTTTTGGATGTTGTATCTGATACGAAATATTTCAATAAAGCAGTGGCCACCATATCAAATTATTCAAACCCAGAATATGGCACATATCGAAATGCCAGAACGGGCGATTTCGTCAAATTAAAAAAAGATCATCCTCTGGTCATAAACGGGGAGTACGTAAATGCAAATTATGGATATAAAACCTATAACGACGGCAATGTAGAGAAACAATTTTTGGATGAACCGCCTGATGGTTGGAGTAAGGGCCGTATTGATTCAAACAAGAGATATGGCGAAGATTCTTCATTCTACGGTAAAATGCACACCCAAGATTCTAAATGTAAAATGTTGGTTACAAGAAAAAACTTTTACGATGAAAATCCAGAACGATATGCCGAAGTTAAAAAAATAAATTCTGAAGTTGCCATAAAGAATTTCAGAGGAGTTCCAAAAAGCCCCGAATCTAATAAAAAGAGATCGAGGAAAGATATGATAATGTTAAAAAATAAAAACACTGGCGTTGCTATTCGAATAAAAAAAGAAGAAATGTGTGACTATGATTTGACAATATGGCAAAATCCGTATAAACTTGCTCATGAAGGTAAACCAAATAAGTCCCGTTGGGCTACCAATGGCGATTCAAATATTAAATTGAAAGCAGAAGAGCCTTTGCCAAAAGGTTTCTATTATGGTCGTAAAAATCGGTATAAAAAGGATGAAAGACTTGAAAATTAAATCTATTAAGAGTGTAGGAAAAAAAGAAGTATATGATATAACAGTGAAAGATGTTCATCATTATGTGTTGGAAAATGGGGTAGTAACACATAATACAGCGGTAACTTACTCATCAAATCAAATTTTTGTGATTGGCAAAGCGCAAGAAAAAGAAGGTACAGAAATCGCTGGATACAAATTCACAATCAATATTGAAAAATCAAGATTTGTGAGAGAAAAAGCCAAACTGCCATTTACAGTATTGTATGAGACAGGCATCCAAAAATGGTCATCACTTTTCGATTTGGCTATAGAATATGGTAGCATCGTAAAGATAAACCAAGGGTGGTATAGCACTGTAGATATGGAAACAGGCGAGATCAATGAAAGCAAAAGACGCGCCAAAGACATTGAAACAGATGACAAATTTTTCAAAAAGTTGATATCGGACCCAGTATTTAAGAAATTTATTGAAAGCAAGTTTAAAATGAATCAAAACGGAGTCATACCCAATGATGATGTGGAGGTGGATGAAGAAGAGGAATAATAAGAATGTCATTGGAAAACACTATACTTGCCAACTTACTATACAATGTTGAATACTTCCAAAAGGTTTTTCCATACATCAAAGAAGATTATTTTGACGACATATCTTCGAAAAAAATACTGGACACATTTTCTATTTTAGTAGAAAAATACAAAGTAACACCTTCCAAAGAAGCCTTGGCGGTTTCTTTGGAAGGTAGAAAAGACCTAAACGAAAATCTATTTAAAGAAGTTATTGACAAGTTATCAGAACTGAAAGTTGACCCTGAAACCAATATTGATTGGTTGGTAGACGAGACAGAAAAATTCTGCCAAGATAAAGACCTTTTCAATTCAATTAGAAAATCTATCCTAATTCTAGATGGCAAAGACCAAGAGTTAGACAAAGGCGCAATCCCCGATCTTCTTTCAAAGTCACTGTCAATTAGTTTCGATAGTCATATCGGGCACGATTTCCTTGAAGATTTTGAATCGCGGTTTGAATACTATCATAGAAAAGAAGAACGCATTCCCTTTGATCTTGATATGTTCAATACCATCACTAAGGGTGGATTGCCAAAGAAGTCACTTACATTATTCTTAGGTGCGACTGGTACAGGCAAAAGTATTGTAAAGTGCCATATGGCGGCGGCACATTTACTTTTTGGCAAAAATGTTCTGTATATTACGGCAGAATTGAGTGAGGAAGAAGTAGGTAGAAGAATTGATGCCAATATTTTAGACATAACACTTGATGAAATAATGGATCTACCTTTTACTGCATATACCAAAAAAATAAACAAATTCAAAGAGAATACACCTGGGAAATTGGTTATCAAAGAGTATCCTACAAGTTCTGCGCATGTTGGGCATTTCAGAAATCTATTGAATGAATTGCGACAAAAGAAAAACTTCAAACCTGACATCATATTTTTAGACTACATAAATATATGTGCATCATCCAGAATTCGAGGGGCTGCGGCTGCGAATTCATATACTTTAGTGAAGTCAATAGCAGAAGAAGTTAGAGGCTTGGCGGTAGAGTATAATGTCCCTATTGTATCAAGTTCACAATTAAACAGGTCTGGGTTTGGAAATTCGGACGTAGATTTGACAAATACTTCAGAATGTATATACAAACATGAAAAAGTAACCAAATCGAATGGGGATGTAATCGAAATACAACACCTAATGCCCAACGATAGGGTACAGACTGAAGATGGTACTAAAATAGTAACAATGGTACATCATCCCAAGTTAAAAGATTGTATATCCATAAAGACAAAAAAAGGAAAAACCATAATTGTTAGTAAAGACCATGTTTTCCCATCTAAATCAATAGACGGTCGTGTATCGAGACTTTCTTACAACGAAGGTTTGGATGTGGGCTCTTTCTTGAATAGCAAGTGAAAGGTAGTATATGATGAATGAAAAATTGGAATCCGTATGTTATCTAAAAGCAGAGCATATGATAATCAACGGAATGGTAAAAGATATGGATGTGTTTCAGCTAACAGATCTATTGATATCCATAGAAATTGAAAAGATAGAAAAGCAGCAAATAGAAGACTGCAAAATAGACTATGATGATGAGATCGTAGAGATTTCAGAAGTTGGTGAATTAGAAACTGTTGATATATCTGTAACCGGAAACCAGCTATTCTATTGCAACGACATATTAACAAAAAATAGTATGGGCATAACACATACAGCGGATGCCATATTTGCCTTAATAACATCGGAAGATCTTGAAAATATGGGGCAACTCATGATCAAGCAGCTAAAAAATAGATGGGGTGATATCAATGTAAATCGTAGATTTGTGATAGGTCTTGATAAGCCAAGAATGAAACTGCGCAATTTAGATGCAAGTGTCCAAAAAACAGTAATGAATGAGAATAATAGTCATACTGAAAATATAAGTCAAGACAATAACTATAATAACATACATAAGATTAAGAAAAACAAATTATTTGATGTAGGAGATTTTTAATGAGCTATACTGTTATACGCAACGAAAAGCAGCATTTTGATATTGTAGAAAAGGTGACGCAGACGACTATTAAATTAAGTGCAAATGAAACAAGTGCAGAAAACATTTGCAAAAATCTTAACACAGGTGCTGGATTCCGTGGTTTCACGCCACATTTTTTTGCGGATTTGAATTTTAAAAGGATTAAAACATGATTATTATAGAAGGCAGGGAAGAAACTTTTGATGTCGTTAGGTCAAAAATTGAGGCTCTTAAAGGATCTTATCTGGTTGACATAGATACCATAACAAAAGTCCAGCTAAAAGGTGGAAAAAAGAATCCAATGCAAGGCAAAGTAACTAAGTTGGTCGCTGGTTCTAAAGTTGTTTTGTGCTCAAATGTAAAGAATGCTTATGAAAGTATGGTAAAATCCCGCATGGAAAAAGAAGGCAAAGACCCTGAAGAATTTGTTCTCAAACCACGCCCATGGGGAAGTAGAATCGAAGACACGCCTTTTGTAGAACACAAAGGCAACTTTTACATAGAGTGCTTTTTTAAAGAATCTGGTGCTTCGACATATTTCTTAGATGGCGAACCAATTGAAAAAGATGATATTGAAGGGTTGGAGCCTCCTAAATCGTCAGAAGAATCACAAGGTGGTATCAGTGACAAGGTTATTATCCGAACATATGCCATGGAATCGATTGAAAGAATGGTTGTTCTTTCAGAAATACAAAATATAGAGTGATGGGAAATATAACGCATGGATGAAGATATCAACAAGCAAGACGAGGATAAAAACCAACAAATAGTAGACCTCTACAAAACTATCATAGCAGAAAAGAAAGGGTTGCCTGTATATAAAGATTTTCTTGTGCATGGCATAACCAGAGATATACTAAGAGGAAGATTTGGTGGAATAGAAACCCTTCATCAATTTGTAAAAGACAATCACGAAGAATTTCTTTCAGAGCATTTCTTTTCAGTTGATGACATATTTGCATCTAATAAAAACTTGATTAACAGCAACAAAAAAGTGTTTATTGTAACTACTGCGGTAGGAAACTGTAAGGCCCATCACGGGTTTCTTGATGCTATTAAGACATTTTGCAAAAGAAATGATGCGCAGGCTGCAATCATGCCTTGTGAAAGCATAACCAATAGTTTCGAAAACAAAACTGCAGTTTTTGATCCAGTATTCAGTGATCCCTCATATTTGTTTGTTCAAGCAGACACGCCATTAAACGAAAACATTTCGCTATGTAGTATTCAAGTTTCGGCAAAACAAATTAAACCAATTACTGGGTTATCACGACTCGGAAACCGTGAAGGGTCTAATATTTTTGCAAGTCCTAAACAATTCTTAGAATATATTCCTGCTGGGAACAGTAGAGGTAAAAACTATTCAATAATGACAACAGGTGCTTGTACTTTACCTCAATACTATTCTGATTTTTTTATGTCAAAGAGATTGTCATATATTGCAGATTTCGACCACAAGATGGGTGCTATAATTGTAGAAATTGAAGATGATAAGTTATTTCATTTTAGACAAATACAATGTGATGAAAGCGGTGCTTTTGTTGATCTTGGTAAGATGTATATGCCAAATGGTCAGGTCAAAGACATACCAATTAATATTGTATTTGGGGATCTTCATGGAACAAGTGTGGATAAAGACGCACTTGATGCATTCATCAACACCTTTTCAAAAATGAAAGTAAAAAGCATTTATCTACATGATGTATTTGATGGGTACAGTATTAGCCATCATGTCAAATCTATAGTAGAAAGAAGCCAAAGGGCATTGAGCGGCGAAGAAGATTTGCATGATGAGCTCGAACAAACCTTCGATTTAATTAAAAGCATTGATATTGCTTTAAAACCAAGCAAGATATATATCGTAAAATCTAACCACGATGAATTTCTCACAAGATACATATCAAGCGGTAGATATGTTGAAGACCCCAAAAACCACTACCTATCATTGAAGATTGCAACTGCACTTTTTGAAGATGAAGACGTGTTGAAGCGCGGGTTCAAGTTGACTAATAATAAGATACCTAATAGTTGGGTTTTCTTATCAAGGGATGACTCTTCAAAGGTAGCAAATATAGAATGTGGTTCTCATGGCGATTTGGGGTTGAATGGTGCTAAACCATCACTTAATGGCTTAGAACAGGTGTATGGTGATTGTGTGGTAGGACATAACCACACAGGCGCAATACAAAGGGGAGTGTTTAGAGTTGGTACTGTTTCCAAACTAGATTTAGGCTATAATAGAGGGCCTTCATCTTGGACTCACACCTCTTGCTTGGTGGCAGAAAATGGGCAGAGACAGCTTATTAATGTCATAAATGGAAAATGCACCAATTTGCAGTTGTGAGAAAAGAGGCGACCAGTATAACCAACTGGTCGCCTTTTATATTAGGTATGCAAAAAATGCATGTTAGATATGCTATAATAAATTACAATTTACTCTCTTTTTAGTGTAATGTAGATATAAATAAGTACATCAATAAGATAGGAAATGACATGAGGTTTTTAAGAAATATTTTTGGATACAATAGTGTATCCATTGACATTAATATAATGAGATGGGCAAAAACAGAGTATAAAAAAGACTATCTGTTTGCTTACTATGAAATTACAAATGGTAGAATTCCATTTACTGGTATTATATAATGAAAAACACAATCAAATGGCTTCGTGACTTTATTTTCAAATCCCATGACGATGAGTATAATTATTTGGCATCATCAGAAAACCTTGAAGAATTAGAAAGAAGGCAGCGTCTTTTGTCGAAAGGTGATGCACCGATACAGAAGTATAATAGGTTTCTTGCCAAAATATAAAAATCAAATCGAGAACTGAAAAGGGGGCATCGCGCCCCCTTTTTGTATAAATAGATTAAAGTGCAATTTGCGCTATCATAAATACACATATTATCTTATTCAGAGGAAATCGAAATGGCTGATGATGACACAAAAAAGACAAATAAAAAAGACAATTCCAAAACTCATGACAGCAAAAAATATATTGAGACTGAGCCTACAATGAACGAAGAAGAAATGGATATTTACCTTGAAGGGTTAGATGATGATGATTTGTTATCACATTTCGATTCGTTAGATGAGGCCCCTTTGAATATTGCACAAAGAAGAAAACGTGCTATGATCATGCGTAAATTCAAAAGTAAAATTGTAGCTGCAAGGGCGCGTTCAAAGAAAAGAAAAGCATCACCAGAAAAGTTGAAGCTAAGAGCTCGAAAAACTGCTCGTAATATGATACGCCAAAGGCTTATGAAAAATAAATCATATAGTGAAATGACACCTTCTGAAAAAGTGGCACTAGACAAGCGGCTGGCAAGAGTTCCCAAAGCAGCGATAGACAGAATAGCAACAAGACAACTGCCCATAGTTAGGAAGGCGGAAGTCGAAAGATTGTCAAAATTAAGATCAACCAAGAAAGAATCTTTAGACAATCGGTTCGAAGACTTTCTATATGAGGCTTCTTTAGCAGACACAAACATCAAAAAAAGATATCACATGGCACTTGAAAAAGACAACTCTGTAAAATTTGATAACAGATTTAAGATTTTCAGCAAAAAAAATAGCGAGCAGACTGAATCTATTGCGGAATCAGAAAAGCTTTGCGAAATGGTTGAAGCATATGAAAATTATTTGTTTGGCGAAAGTATAGATTACCAGAATCTGGACGAACAAACGATATTGGACAAAGTTATAAGCGCAGTTCATAAACATGTCTTGAAGGGCACAAATTTGTATGACATAGCATATGAAATTAGTGGTGCAGCAGGCGTTAGCGTCGGTCCTAGAGAAATCATGAACATGTATATTAAAAAGTTTGGCGACCCAAATATAAAAGAACCAAAAGATCATTCAGCATTAAAAGGAAAATATGGTTTCAAGGAAAATAACTCCACGCCGTCACAGCGCGAATATGGCACCGATAGTTTGGTAAGGATATTAAAAAAAGACACGCCATATCAAAATGAGTCAGCATTAAACTCTATGATACGACGTGGTATGAATGTGGCATTTGAACAGCCATCTATTATAGGACAACCGATATCAACCAAAGGCATTTTCGTAGGAACTGATGCTAAAACTGGCAGAATGCGCATACGCGAACGAGATGGTAAGTTGCATATAGTTAAGCATGAATATGTAGAAGCAATTTTAGAATCCAGAAGCGTAATGGGCCTGAAAGAATACAGCATGTCACTACCTAAAGCCAAAGACACACTTGGCATCAAAAGAGATAAAATGCCACAAGTTTCTAGTAAGGACATGGATGATTTTAAGAATTATCTCAAATCCAATAACGTATCAATTGATAAAAAAATTGCAGACCCATCAAAACTAATGGCATCACAAAAAGAATTTGATGCTGACAAAGTTGCTGATAAAATGGCAAAGATGAACAAATCTAATGTAGAGCCAAAAGCTATAATCATAAGCTCTGACAACTATGTGATTGATGGTCATCATAGATGGTTAGCTGCAAAGAACCTCGGCATAAAAATTCCTGCTCTTAAAGCAACGATGAAGGCCAAAGAGTTGATAAAATTGATCAACAAGTACCCAAAAGTAAAAAATGTTGGCATAAACGAGAGCGGTCTTTATGAGGCATTTTCGGAGATTAATGAAAACGATTCTTGTACTGTTCTGACTATGGCGCAAATGCGCGAATTTGAAAAACTGGTAGACAAACTATTTGCCAAGTTTAAAATTGATTTTGACTTCACTAAGCATTTTAGAGAAAGAATGTCTGATGAAAGAAATTCGCCTTGTATTACTATGCGTGAATTGGCGGCTATGATTAAAAAAATATATGACTTGAACAAAGCAGATAGTAAATCATTAACAAAATTTACTGACACTGAAGCGGTCATAAAAGATATGCAATCAAATCTTAATATGCCTATTGCAGTAGAATATGATAGAAGCAAAGATGAATTGCGTGTGGTCGCTAAAACGATAATGCGCAAAAAAGACTTCCGCACCCCCAACACAATAGTAAGAGTCTAATTCTTACCCACAAAAGGACGATAAAATGAAGACGTTTAAAGCACTAAATGAAGAACTTTATATTGAAGGCCATGAAGAGTATTTGGGCGATGATATGACACAAAAAGAACTAAAAATTGCAATATATTCTGCTAAAAATATACTTGAAATGCTTCAAGATGGTGAAATGATTCAAAGGTGGCAAATAAGTGCTATTGTGAAAGCATCTGATGAATTGGCATCTGTATATTCAAGCATGAGCGCAGACATGGATGATGATATGGATGATGATATGGATTACGAATATGAAGATGAATATTACCAAGACGAACCAACGTATAGTCAATATGGATATAACATGTATGGTGAAAATAAAGAAACCCACAAAACAAAAGACGGCAAAACTGCCAAAAAAGGTCTTTGGTATAATATAAATCAGCGCAAGAAAAAGGGTCTTGCACCCAAAGAAAAAGGCGACGAAGGATATCCAGAAACTTTGGATATTGACGAGGCAATAGAAGTCTCTACAAGTAGATACATGAAAACTCATGGCAAAGCCCCAAGAGATTCTGGTGGTTCTGGCACTTATATGTTTACCGCAAAAAAGACGGGTGAGGTAGATATAAATAATAAAAAAGAAGTTCACCAAGCATACGGTACATTTGCGGGTGCAAAACAATCTGCAAAAAAATGGGCAAAAGAAAATGGATATGACTCCGTTTATGTCTTAGAAAATAAACTGTAAATTGATTGGAAGAACCCAAGTGAAAAGTTTTCAAGAACATAGAAATCAATCTGAATACATCCTTTATCTTGAAGCTATTGAATTGTACGAAAGTAATATACTAAACGAGTTTATTTCAGGAATCGCTGGGAACCTCAAAAAGTATTACGACTTTATTAAGGATATAGCACAACAGGTTAAGGTCGGAATTAAAGACATTGCTGCCATGTTAAAGAACAAGAAGATTTTTGAATTTTTTCAAAAAATAAAATTTTCAATGGTAAATATATTTTCTAAGGTTAAACTTGGGTTCAAATACTATAAAGAATTGCGTTCAGCTATTTCTGAATATCTTTCGTCTACAAAAGTTGTTAAGTGGACAGAAGAAAAACTTCGTGGTTTAGATGCTTTTCTTTCAAAGCACCCAAAGACAAAAAGATTAGCAGGCGTTGCGGTTGGTGCTATCTTATTATACATATGGCTGAATATGAGCTTTACAGGTGACTTTGACTATGACTTTGATCAATCTACCCTAATTTCCGCTTTGATGGGGAATTTTACTTTATCAGATATATTTTCAGGGCCTGAAGGCATAAAACTCATTACACTTTTTGTAACTGGTACTTTATTTAGTTTTCCTTGGCCTGGACCTCAAGCGGCACTGTTTTCATTGTCACTACTATATGGACTGTCTAAAACTGTTGGGTTGCGCGATCTTGCGATGAAATTCAAACAAAATATGAGCAGAAAATAAAGCATTTGGATAAACACCAAATGCTTTTTCTTATAAATACAAGTGACATAATTAAATAAATTGCAATAGTCCAGTTAACAAAAAGAGGCTCAAATGATAAAAGAATTACTCATTCAAATTATGAAAGAATTCGCTCCAACTACTATTGTAGAAAAAAACGAATTACAAGAAGCCGTGGAAATACTTGCGGAAGCTGACTTTAGTAAATCGCATCTGGAGATGCTTAAAACAGCATATGCTGGTATTAAAAAAATTGACCCTGATAGTGAAGCATATAAAAAGATGATAAAAATGCTTGATGCCATGTCAGATAAGCAAATTGCTACTGTAGCAAAATCAGATATAAATTTTCTTAGTCTATTAGCAAAAAATAGGGTGATCCGTCGGGGATTGAAAAAAGAAAGCTTATCGGAAGATTCTAAATATACCGTAAACCACAAAACATTTTCTTCTGCTGTTCAACATGCACAAGCACAAGCCGAAAAACAGGGATTTGAGATAGATGGTGATGAATGGGATAGAAAAGTTGCAATGGGGCCAAAAAAGCCAAGTAGTGGCAAGACTAACCGATATATAATTGATTTGATGAAAAATGGTAAAGAAGTAAATCGCAGACTTCATATGCAAGTTTATTATGATGAAGGCAGATTTGAATTGAACATGTATATCCAATAAATAACAATAACATATAAAGGAGATTTCAATGTCACTATGGGGAAAATTAAACGGTGCACCACTAACTGGAACAGTATCGTTAGCAGATGATACCACAACGGTAACTGGCACCTTAACGCTTTTTACGTCAGAACTTTCTGTCCGTAATGTAGTTGCTTTAGACACAACAGAAGATATGTATAGAGTATTATCTATTGTATCAGATACAGAAATGACAGTAGAACCTGTCGCTACCGCAGAGTATGTAGATGTTGCGGGATCTTTCAATCAAGTACCAAAATATCTGCCACTAGACAAAGCTATCACTGCCGACCTAATATCTGTAGCAACAGCACAGACCTTAGAATCTCGCTTGATAGGCGTCAAAACACCCGGTTGGACCACTACACAAACCTACACAGACCAAAATGGTAATACAAGACGTAGAGTTGAAACTTTAGTTGCTTTGAAGTCCTAATATGAGATTAGATGAATCGACCTTTCTCCAATTTGCAATGAAACATTATGATAACCCACATTGTCACGACATTGCGGAATTTGAAGAAGATCTTAAAAGATTTCAGTATATTCGAAAACTTTTTAATAGATATAATATTGATGGTGATTTGAGAGAAAGGTTGATTCTAAATCATATTATTATTATATATAACACTTTCGGAACAGGTGCTACTAATATGCTATTTTTTAAACTTGATGAGTATGCCACAAAATTAAAACCGTTTATTAATTTTTTAAATATGCTACCCGAAAAAATAGAGTATAATGGAAATGTTATATATACTAATACAATAGAAACAGACATCACAATAGAAAAAAAATTAAAGGAGATATAAATGTCACTTAAAGATATAATAATCGCAAGTATAGCATCTAATCCAATTGGCTTAAAAGAAGCATTCTCATTAGCTATTAATGAAAGAATTAAAACTGCATTAGAAGAAAAGAAACTCGATGCTGTAGACGCCAAAGAACTTAGCAAAGACTTTAAAGACCGCGACGACAAAGACATTGACAATGACGGTGATGAAGATGATTCAGATGAGTATCTACATAATCGCAGAAAAACAATTGCTAAAGCAATCAAAAAAGAAAGTCTTGATGAAGCCAAAAAGTATAAAATTACAACGGATGAAACTAAAAAGTATCAACAGATGGGTGCCAACGCATTCAAATCTGGGATCAACGCTCCTGTTCTCGACCCTGCATTGTCGGATATTTTGCGTACGGCATCACATGAATCTAAGATAGAGTTCATGAAAGCATGGCTTCGTGGTTGGAACATCGAAAATCTAAAAGAAAGTCTTGATGAAGCCAAGATGGATGATTCAGAAGTCCTAAAAGCCGCCAAGTCACTTGCTGCGAATGGCAAAGATGCAAAGTCGAAAGCATTTGGAAAAGGTCTTGTAGATTTTTATGCAAAAAATGATTCATTCACACCAGCACAAGTAGGTGGTCTGCAAAATATTATGAAAAATGCAAGCTTCCAATTTGCCAAAGAAGACTACATGTTTGAAGCCAAGATGCCTAAAACCGTGTTCGGTAGCAACGATGGATTCAGCTATGCGGTAAATTTGAATGGCGCAGATAACGAATTTTTCAAACAACCTTTTGGTCGGCAACTTGATACGCTAAAGAAAATAAAAGAATTCACTGCTAAAGCTAAAAAAGGCTCTGTAGGAGCAAAAGGAAAACCAACACTTGCTGCTGTTAAAGATTGGGTGAAAATGAATCAACCAACACAGTTTTATGCAAAGTGGAAAATGGACAGCACATCATACAAAGATGACAGTGTGGAAATATACTACGCTGATTAATTATAATCCCGAGTTAGATATCCGTTTCATCTAACTCGGGATTCATATCCTTGTGTATTGTATATCAGGGCAAAGAAACTAAAAATAAGTAGAAAGATTTTTGTATGCTAGACTTATTCCTCGTATATCAGTTCATTCGGAGGCTTGCCACGCCATTTGTGGAATGGGATGCCTATAAACTTGGCATAATTGATGAAAAAGGGGAAGTGCTTAGAAAGCGCAAAACCCTTGCAAGACGTGAAGAAAAAAATGCTTTTGGTATATATGATGTTATGCTTCTTAACATAAAAAAGCTATTAGAAAAAATCCCAGGTGGAAGCACAAGGCTTGGTTCTTATGCAGCTGCACTATATTTAATTCGTGAGTGGAATCATTTTTCAGACAACACAATGCTGACCGAAGATGTTACAGATAACGAATTAAACTTCGAAGATTTATCTATGTACGTCAATAATATCATAAAAGAAAATAATGTCAATATCAAAGATGATATCAATTCTCTTTTTGAAAAAGCATTTGATGAAGATGCGCCAACTATGAATGTCGGCTCTGGTAATATTGCTGGGATGGGTGTTGGGCCGCAAGGTGAAGTTGGTTTCACACCATCGCAAGTGAGAAAATACAAAAAAAGTAATCAAAAGACCAAAAAATTCAGAGATATGATTACAGACATCAGAAATGCATAAATTCTAAAGGAAATAGGCATGATAACATTACAAAATTTTAGACAGATGATTCCAAGTAACAAAGAACCAGATGCTTGGTATGCGATAGCGATGAGATTCTTTGAGAAGTACCAAATTAATACACAAAATAGAATAGCTGGGTTTATGGCACAGTGCGCACACGAATCTAATGATTTTCGTGCACTTGAAGAAAACTTGAATTATAGCGAGGATGCTCTTAATCGTGTGTTTGGTAGGTATTTTGGTGCAGGAAAAAGAAATGCCGCTGAATATGCCAGAAACCCACAAAAAATTGCTAACTATGTGTACATGGATGAATTTAGATCTAAAAAAGGTGCGCTAGGTAATACTGTAGCTGGTGATGGCTGGCGATTTAGAGGCGGCGGAATCAAACAACTTACTGGAAGAAGCAACTTCACGGTATTTGCAAATTTTATGAAAATGAGTCCTGAGCAAGCGGCTGATTATGTCAGAACTAAAGAAGGTGCGTTCGAGTCTGCTTGTTGGTTTTGGGAAACTAACAATATTTCAGGCTTCGCTGATAGAGACGACATTAATGGAATGTCAAGAAGAATTAATGGCGGTGACATAGGCATTGATGACAGACGTAGAAGATATATTTCTGCAAAATCCATCATAGGCAACGTTGATACCAAATCTGCAATAGGGGCTGCGACTTCCACATCGAGTGATATTACCTTAAAAATAGGATCAAATAGTAACTTGGTAAAAGAAGTGCAAACTGCATTGAAGCTCAATGCCGATGGTTCTTTTGGGCCATTAACAGAATCAGCAGTCAAATCTTGGCAAAGAATAAATAGATTCATAGCTAATGGTGTTATAGACCAAAAGCAGATAAATAAACTTTTAAGGAGAAACTAATATGTCACTACAGAGAATAATCAAAGAGTCAGTAGATAAAAATCCTATCGGTCTTAAAGAAGCACTTGAAAACGAACTTCGTGGCCGTATTGCTGTTGCGCTTGAAGCAAAAATGTGTGACATGGAAGATGAGGATTCATTAGATGGAGATGATGAACTAGATGAAGTTGACATGGGCCAAGCTAGATCTGTTCAAGATAGACGTGATAGCCAATCGGTAAATCATAAGGTTACTGTTAATGGTAAAGTAGTTTCAAGTCATGGAAATGATTACTCCGATGCTACTGCTGCAGCAAAAAAACTACAAGCGGCTGGTAAGAAAAATATAAGAATAGTGTCTTGAAGGCTAATTGATGAAATCTTGGATTTTCATAGGTATATTGATAGCGTTATTGAGTGGAGCTGTATACTATTATTACAACACCACTCAAACGCGCATTGAAGCGTTAACACAAGCCAATGCCACGTTGGTTGTGAACAATGGCCAATTATTAAGGGCCAATACTGAAAATATCAATACAATTGATAAAATGGAACAAAATTTTGAAGAAGTTACTAGTAATTTTTATGCTGTCCAGAACGATTTTCAAGTTATACGAATTGAAAATAATGAGTTGCGTGAACGTCTTGGTCGCCATGAATTAGATGCATTAGCTGCGGCAAAACCAGTATTAGTCCAAAGAACAGTCAATAATGCTTCGGCAAATGTGCTTAGGTGTTTCGAATTATTATCCGGTGTGCCATTAAATGATAAGGAAAAAAATGCTAAAAACGAGAAAGAATTTAATGTCGAATGTCCTTGGTTTTGGTCTGGTAATAATACTCCTTAGTGCTTGTTCAGTTGGCCCGAAAGATATTGCAGTAACACCAATTGAGATACGAACAGTTGAAGTCAGTAAACCTAAACCTATTGTTCCTAAAGTAGACCAGCTTGGCCTTAAAAGTGTCAAATGGATTATCGTCACGCCTGAAAACATAAATCATTTGTTTGATGATATGAATGGCGAAAAAGTTCTTTTTGCATTGACATCTGAAGGGTACGAAAATATTGCATTCAATTTATCTGATATTATGGCTATGATTAGGCAACAGCAAAAAGTAATAGCAATTTACAAAAAGTAGATTACAAAAGGTATAAATAATCTTATGGAAGATGGTAAAAAAAATTGGCTGCGGACGCATTGGAGGCCAATGATGGCAGTTGTATATATGATTATTATTCTATTTGATTTTGTCGTAGCTCCTATACTTTGGAGTTTAATTCAAGTTTGGGGTTCTGGTAGTGTTGCATTACAATGGACTCCTCTAACATTAATAGCTGGTGGTGTCTTTCATGCTGCTATGGGCGCGGTTTTGGGAATTAGTGCTTTCACAAGAGGCCAAGAAAAGATACAAAGGATAAAGGCAGATTATGACGGGCAATCAGATGAATGATAATGAAACAAATTCTATCAAAACAGACATAGCCCTAATAAAAAAAGATGTTAAGCAGATTGAACGGGTGTTCCAAAAAATTGATGATGCTGTCATACAAATGACTAACGTAATAAAAAATATAGCTGTTCAGGAAAACATTCTGCAAAATAACGAAAAAAGAATTGCGAGTCTCGAAGAAAAGTCTATGAAGAATACCCAAGACGAATTAGATTTTCGTAAAGAATTAAATCAAAAGTTGGAAGATATGAAAAATGTATCTGACCATGAAAGAGATAGAAGGCATAAAGAGGTTCTTGATGCCATCAATAAGTCAAACCAAAAACTAAGTGACAAGCTAGACCATCAAGATAAACGTATAAATTCTCTGGAAAACTGGAGATGGTACATACTTGGTATAGGTGCAGTCATAATTTTTATCTTGTCAAAATTTCCTTTTTCATCATTTTTCTAGTTGACAAGTACTTGCACTATGTATATAATCAATGTTATATTGAATGAGATAGTAAGTAAGTAAGAGATAAAATAAACATGGTTGACTATATTGATCTACAGCACGTTATGATGCTGTCTAATAAACTTGAGCGTTTTTCTATCAAAAATAAATCCCCTTATCGTATTAACTTTAGATGCATATATTGTGGTGATTCACAAACCTCCAAATCAAAAGCAAGAGCTTGGTTTCTTGAAGACAAATATCAGTCGTTTAGGTATTTTTGTCATAACTGCGGCGAGAGTCATTCTTTCGTTTCATTCTTGCGCGGGTTTGACCCTATGGCATATAATTCATACATTACAGATAAATATGTCAATAATGTATCAAGGGTAGATGTACCCCCAACAGCAAAAATAGAACCAACCAAAGAACCGCCAAAATTAAGTATTAACCATCTATCTAAGATCAAAAAAGTCAGTCAGTTGAAATTTGATCACCCAGCAAAACTGTATATCGAATCAAGAAAAATTCCAACCGACCAGCATTACAGGATATTTTATGCGCCCAAGTTTAAGACTTGGGTAAATTCTATTATACCAGAAAAATTAATATTTACAAGAGATGAGCCTAGAATTGTCATCCCCTTTCTAGATAGTAAAGGAAAAATGTTTGGCTTTACGGGTAGGGGATTTGACCCTAATGGATTACGATACCTCACTATCATGATGGATGAAAAGCCAAAAATATTTGGTCTGGATAAAGTCGATTCGAAAAAACAATATTATGTACTCGAAGGTGCGATAGATAGTTTGTTTGTTCCAAATTCTATTGCAATGGCGGGTGCTGATGGAAATCTTTCAGGGCTAGATAATGTTGAAAATGCGGTTTTCGTTTTTGATTTGGAATACAGAAACAAAGAAATTATGAAACGTGTTGAAAAAATAATTGACAAAGGCATGAAAGTATGCTTGTTCCCTAAAGGGATGACAAAGTATGGAAAAGACATAAATGATTTTGTATCAAGTGGATTATCATCATCTTATATTGTGGACATGATCAAGAAAAACGTGTATAGTGGTTTGGAAGCTAAGATAAAGCTGATCGATCTTAAAAACTGTTAACAACGGGGTAAATGTGTTGAAACTAATAAACGGCGATTGTCTACTAGAGATCAAAAAAATTGAAAGTGGGTCTGTTGATATGGTAGTTACAGACCCGCCATATGGTATGAATTTTGTGTCTAATGCAGCAAAAGAAGGTCCAAGACATAAGGCCATTAATGGTGATGATAAGGTAAACACAGAATGGATTTCAGAAGCTTTTCGCGTATTAAAAGATGGTGGTGGTTTCGTCACATTTTGTGACTGGAATACAAGTCACATTTGGCGGGAGTCTATTGAAAAAAACGGATTCAATTTGCGTTCACAAGGTGTTTGGAATCGTATGCATCATGGCATGGGCGATTTGACAGGGGCTTTTGCACCTATGCATGATATTATCTGGTATGCATCAAAAGGACGAAGAATCTTTGACAACAAACGATTGAAGTCTGTTTTTTCACATCGTAGACCAAGCCCATCCGAAGATAATGGGCATCCGACTTGCAAACCAGTTAGCCTCATGGAAGAAATTATTCATGGGATTGGTGATGGTTCTAATGGCATTGTTTTAGATCCATTCATGGGTTCAGGTAGTACAGGTGTAGCAGCAAAGAAATTGAACTTGCCATTTGTAGGAATAGAGTTAGATGAAACATATTTTGCAACTGCACAGAAAAGAATAAATGGCACAAGTGGATTGATAGATTTTTTTAATATGGGGGAAATATGAAAATTAAGAATGGTGAATTTTGGCTTGGCGATTGTCTTGAATTGATGAAAGATATTCCTGATGGTTCTATTGATATGGTCATAACCGACCCACCATACAAGATGACAAAAACAGGAAACTCATCAAGACCAAATTATATGCCAAACGGGTTTATAATAGGTGACAGTTTACCAGATACAAGAATTTGGTTCGAAGAAGTATTCAGAGTCATGAAAGATTCTACTCATTTTTACACATTCACAAATCGAAATGACTTGCGTAACTATTTAAACATAGCTGATGAAGTTGGATTTCATTTTCATAACATTATAAACATGATAAAAGATACAAATATGCCAAACAGATGGTATTTAAAATACACTGAACCAGTCTTATTTTTTAAAAAAGGTAAAGCAAAAGCAATACATGATATGACTAGTAGAGATTATCAACATGTAAAAATGCTAAAAGGTATTGATAAGATGCACCCAACTGAAAAACCATTATCTTTTATACAAAAGTTAATAACTAACTCTTCTGTTGTAGGTGACATCGTTCTAGACCCATTTGCTGGTTCTGGCACAACTGCTGTTGCTGCTGAAAAGAATAATCGCAAATGGATTTGTATAGAACAAAACAAAAAATATTATGATATAGCAACAAATAGAGTAATGGAAATGCATGTACACCAATCACACAATTTTTTTGGAGAATGAATATGACAGTAAATGCTATTTTAGCGCATGATAATAAATATGGTATAGGAAAAGATGGTGTTCTACCATGGCCACATTCCTCAGCTGATATGAAATGGTTTAGAGAATGTACTAATGGCCATATTGTAATTATGGGTAGAAAAACATGGGAAAGTATCGGTAGTAAAAATCTACCAAAAAGAATGAATATCGTAGTCACAAGATCAGAAATTATAGGCTCCCCTAAATATACTTGGTTTGGTGACATGAAGGAACTCATCGAAAATTTAAAAATGGAGTATCCAAACCTTAAAATCTGGATCATTGGCGGCGCTGATATTTATAGGCAAACCCTTCATCTATGCGACAACATTTTTGTGACTAAGATTGATGGTGATTATGATTGTGATGCATTTGTAGATATGAATATGTATCTTAATGGTTATGATAAGACGGCAGTAAACAAACAAGATGGGTTAGAATTTAGTATTTGGAGTAAGAATTGAAACAATATCATATGCTACTAAAAGATATTTTAGAAAACGGTGAAAATGTAAGTGACAGAACAGGGACAGGAACCCGTACCTTATTCGGTCGTCAAATGCATTTTAATCTTGTAGATGGGTTTCCAGCGGTAACAACAAAAAAACTTGCATGGAAATCTGTTGTTGGTGAATTGCTTTGGATGCTTGAAGGAAGCACAGATGAACGTAGGCTTGCCGAACTAACTTATGGTAAGCCCAGAAAAGATTTAGTTGGAAGAAATACAATTTGGACTGCCAACGCAGATAATCAAGGTGTTGCGTTAGGATATGAAAATAACGATTCTAAAAAAGAGCTGGGGCCAATTTATGGGGAAATTTGGCGAAATTTTGACTATTTCAGAGGATCAGAATGTGGTGTTGACCAAATACTGCAAATTATCGAACAAATAAAAGAAACACCAGATTCAAGGAGAATCATATTATCTGCTTGGAATCCTTTGTTAATTCCTGAAATGTCATTGCCGCCTTGTCACTACACCGCGCAATTTCGTGTGGTAAATGGCAAACTAAGTTGCATGATGACACAAAGATCTGGCGATTTATTTTTAGGAATCCCGTTTAATATCGCAAGTTATGCTCTCTTGACACATATTATTGCTCGTGAATGTGGTTTGGAAGTAGGAAATTTTGTACATTCTATCGGTGATGCGCACATATATAATGATCACTTTGATCAGGTAAAAGAACAACTGCTAAGAGAAGAATATGCTTTACCTACACTTGAAATTGGTGTAGAGTTTGACCTTATGGATAGACTACGCAATGGCTTTAAACTCGAAGATTGCCCTCTATTTACTCTTAAAAATTATGTACATCATCCCACAATAAAAGCACCAATGGCAGTATAAACACTAAACTTGGTATTTTGACATGTATAAATACACATCCCAGCACAACATATAGTAAATATATATTTGCTATCAAACAATTTTAACACTAAGAGGTACTGATGACTATAATTATTAAACGAGATGGACGCAAAGAGCAGTTAGATTTGAACAAAATACATACTGTTGTTGAATGGGCTTGTGACAAGATTACAGGGGTGTCTATTTCGGAAGTTGAACTGAAATCACAAATTCAATTTTATGCAGGTATTACGAGTGAAGAAATTCATGAAACTCTTATCCGTTCAGCATCCGAATTAATTTCAGAAGAAACCCCTAACTATCAATTTGTTGCATCAAAGTTGATTAACTTTGATCTTCGTAAGCGAGCATATGGGCATTATGAGCCTTGGCATATCAAAGATATCGTAAAGCGAGGCGTTCAGAAAGGTTTTTATAACCCTGACTTACTTTCTGTATACAATGATGAAGATTGGGCGTTTATGGAGGGTGTCATAAATCACAATAGAGACTATGAAATTTCATATGCTGGTATGGTGCAGTTCAGGACCAAGTATCTCGTAAAAAATAAATCGACTATGGAGTATTTCGAAACACCGCAAATTGCATACATGTTGATTGCTGCTAGTGGTTGTATTTCTGAAGAAAGTAAAGATAGACTTAAATTTATCAAGAAAATTTATAACCATCTTTCCAAGTTTGATTTTACACTGCCAACACCTATCATGGCAGGATTGCGGACTAATGTAAAACAATTTTCATCTTGTACTTTAATTGATGCTGGTGATTCACTTGATTCGATCAATGCTGCCGCATCGGCTATTGTAAAATACGCAGCCAATAAAGCAGGTATTGGTTTGAATATCGGAAGAATTCGCGCGGTTGGCTCTCCAATCCGTAATGGTGAAGTTACCCATACTGGTGTAGTGCCATTTATAAAATATTTCAATGCTGCGCTAAAAAGCTGCAATCAGGGTGGAGTTCGCAATTCAAGCGGCACATTTTATTATCCAATGTGGCATTATGAATATGAAGATATGATTGTACTAAAAAATAACAAAGGTACAGAAGACACGCGAGTTAGATCAGTAGATTATGGCGTTCAACTTAACAGATTTTTGATTCAAAGGCTAATCGAAGATGGCAACATTACTCTGTTTTCGCCCAACGATGTACCAGACCTTTATGAGGCTTTTTTCACAAATCAAGAATTGTTTGGAGAACTTTATGTCAAATATGAAAATGACAGTAGTATTCGTAAAAAAACAATAACTGCTATTGAGGCGTTCAGTGTCCTTGCGCAAGAAAGAGTTGAGACAGGTCGCATCTATATTCAATTTGTTGACAACACAAACGAGCAAGGTATGTTAGGCGAAGAAAATCCAGTATATATGAGTAATTTGTGTTTAGTCGGTGATACCAAAATTGATGTGATTTGTGATAATCAACCATTTAAAATTAATATAGAAGACTTGGGTAATTTTATGCGCAAGTATGATAACGTGGTGGTCAAGTCTTACAATACGGATACGAAGGCTGTTGAATATATGCCTATTGAAGCGTTTGGTCTCACAAACCCCGACGCAGATTTATATCAAGTAACTACCGATGATGATACACATAGTGTAGTGTGTACGAGCGATCATTTATTCTGGACTGATAATAGAGGATATGTGGCAGCAATAGATTTGACTGAAGAAGATAGAATAAAAACATTATAGTACAATGAAATACCTCTTTGCATAAATAAAATTAGTTAAATGCAAAGAGGTGCTACATGAACTATCGTAAACTACATGACAAATTTATAAATTATTTTATAAATACCGCCCCTAAAGAAAGGTTAATGGCAAAAAATAATATAGACAAAAGGCTTGATAAAGAGAATTTATATGTGGAGATTCATCATATAATTCCTAAACATGATGGTGGGTGCGATTCGCCACATAATCTTGTTACTCTATTACCCGAAGAACACGTCTTCATACATAAGCTAAGATACAAGGCTTACGGTCAAAGAGGTGATATGCTTTCTGTTAGGTTTGTTCTTAATGGTATGAAAAGCAATGCTAGATTTAATGTTGATGGGTCTAACATGCACCTTACTAAGTATATATTAGGCGGATATGCGTTCATAAAAAGTAATTCATCTGAATTCAGAAAAAAAGTTGGGTGGCATACGCCAAATGGAGCTAAAAAAATATCCGAATCGAGGAAAGGCAATATGCCAGTGAAAGATGTTGATACTTTAAAAATTATAGGTTCAGTAAGTTGCCAACACCCTAAAGTGATATCGGGTCAGTGGGTCCACCATAGTAAAGGTGTAAAATACACAGATGAAAGAAAATTATCTATGGTAAATGGTAGTGGGGATAAAAATAATAACTATTCTGGTTATGATGATGACCAACTCATTTTAAACTTTATCGAAATATGCAATAAATTAGGATATATACCAGGTCATAAAACAGCAACAGATTTTGGGGTTGAAAATAATATATATTTTCCTAAGTCAATAAAAGATTTTAGGTTTGATGGAGATGGCTTTCGTGGTATGATACAAATAGTGGAAGAAAAAACAGGTCTAAAATATGACCCATACTATACCAGAAGATCTGGTCGTGTGAAAATAATAAGCGGAAAACGTTGTTGGGTTACTGACGGCGTTAATAGCAAATCAATCTCTTTTATTGATTTGAATGAATATAATCTAATAGGATGGAAAAAAGGAAGAACATTATATGGCAAAAGTAATAAAATTAAATAAAAGAGCCCCAGTATATGATATAACAGTAGCAGAAAATCATAACTTTTTTGCTAATGGCGTTTTAGTGCATAATTGCGCCGAAGTCGTACAGACCACAAAGCCAATGCAAAGTATTAGTGATGTTGACGGACTAATATCATTGTGCACACTTGCTGCATATAATATGGGCAATATTAAAACGCCTGATGATTTTGAAAAACTTTCAAAAGTAGTTGTAAGGTTTTTAGATAATGTTTTGACATATCAGACTTATCTTCTACCATCCGCACTTTCATCAACATTGAAGTATCGTAACATTGGTATTGGAATATCGAATTTGGCATACTTTTTAGCCAAAAACAATTACAAATATACAGGCGAAGACACACCAAAATTCTTACATCCATATATGGAGGCAATGGGGTATTATACTATTAAAGCGTCGGCTGAACTTGCACAAGAAAGAGGTTCTTTTGATGCTTTTTCCACTACTAAATGGGCCAAAGGTAAATTGCCCATTGATACATATCGCAAAGCTGTTGATAGTATTGTAGAAAACGATTTGTTGCTTGACTGGAATGCATTACGCGAAATTACTAGCAAAGGCATGAGAAATGCTACAATACTGAGCTTGATGCCTGTTGAAACTTCGAGTCAGTTGGTTAATGCTACTAATGGTGTTGAGCCGCCCCGTGGACTTATTTCTGTCAAGAATTCAAAGGATGGTTCTATGAAGCAAGTTGTTCCAGAGATTCAACGGCTGAAAAATAAATATGATCTTTTGTGGGATCAAAAATCACCTACTGGTTATCTAAATATTATGGCCACGATACAAAAGTTTGTGGATCAATCTATTTCTACGAACACATCTTACAATCCCGAATTTTATCCAAGCAATGAAATTCCACTTATGGTCATACTTGGTGACATCATTTATGCTTGCAAAATGGGAATTAAGACACTATACTATTGCAACACATATGATATGTCTGGTGAAGTAAAATTAGATGAGCCGCTATCTGTAAATGAAGTCACAGACGGCGATGATGATTATTGTGAATCTTGCGTACTATAAATTTAAATAAAAGGAAAATATAATGACACTAACAGTAGATTATACGGGCAGGGGGATGTTCCTTGATGGTTCTGTAGATATCGCAAGATACGATCAACCACAATTTCCTGCTCTTGATCGGTTTGTTAAACAACAAAGAGGATTCTTTTGGGTTCCAGAAGAAATCAATGACATCAATAAAGACAAAGAAGACTTTCGGAGTTTAACCGAGCATGAACAGCATATTTTTATTTCAAATTTGCTGCGTCAAACCCTTTTAGACAGTATTCAGGGACGCGCGCCTTCCGAAGTGTTTTCGCCAATTACCTCTGTACCTGAAGCAGAAATCTGGACACAGACTTGGGCATTTAGTGAAACTATTCACTCTTACTCGTATACTTATATAATTCGCAATATATTTCCAAAACCAGATGAAATTTTTAGCAAAATGCCTAGTATCATGGAAATTGTAGATTGCTCAAATGACATTTCACATTATTATGACGATTTAGACAAATATAATAAATTAGTTTCTCTATATGGATATACCGATGGCCGAAACTTACATGACCATAAAAAACTGCTTTGGAAATGTATTATGTCAGTAAATATTCTCGAAGGCATTAGATTTTTTGTGTCTTTTGCATGTTCTTGGAATTTTGCCGAACGTAAACTTATGGAAGGCAATGCGAAAATTATTAAGTTGATTGCCAGAGATGAAAATCTACATTTAGGATCTACGCAATATATGTTAAGAGAGCTTGTACGTACTGATTCGGAATTTGCGGATATTGCAAAAGAAACTGAACAAGAATGTATTGATATGTTCAAAGATGCAATTCTACAAGAAAAAGCATGGGCAAAATATCTATTCAAAGAAGGTTCTATGGTGGGCCTAAATGAAAATATTCTTTGTGATTATGTAGACTATATCGCAAAAGTTCGTATGAAAGCAGTAGGGCTTCCATGCGATATTGAAATTTCGCAAAATCCACTACCTTGGACTTTGAAATGGATTGGCGGAAAAGAAATGCAGCCTGCGCCACAAGAAACAAATATAACATCTTATCGTATAGGTGGTATGAATACTGCGGTGGATAAAAGTGCTATGGGTAAATTTTCACTATAAAAAACTGAAAATCCTCTGTTTAGGGGGTTTTCATATACATTTTTTTATGATAGAATATAAATTCATCCACAATCATAGGATTACATCAGTATGTGGGAACTTTGGGTAGAGTATAGTTATGGCTGGACATGGCGGGTAATTGGTGCTGTAGAGCCTAATGACTTGCTTCAAAATATTATTGACGAAACGAATGATAATGATTTTATTTCAATGCGGGTGGTTTCAAAAAAAGAAGATAGACCAATCGTATTGAATTAAAAATACACCAACATCATTTTACCCCGATGGCACCAAGAATATTTTTGGTGGACACTATTGAAATTAATAAATCTGAAATTGGCGGGCATACTTGCCAATTTCTTTCTTGAATCTGTTATTATTATAGGCTATAATAGTCTTTGGTATGAAAAAAGGGAAAAACATGAAAATAATTGGTATGGCTTTTATTGCCTTACTTTTATTTTGTAGTCAAACTTTATCACAAACATGTGACTATGAAAAAGAAATTAAAGTGCTTGCATTGAACATGTATCATGAGGCTCGTGGCGAGGGTCATGATGGTATGCAAATGGTTGGCGAAGTAACACTAAATAGAGTTGAGAATAAAAACTTCCCAGATAATATATGCGATGTTGTTTATCAACGCAGTCAATTTTCTTGGACAAAAACAAAAAAAGACCACACACCATATAATGAAAAGCTTTGGGCCGAGTCACTTGAAATAGCAGAAAACCTTATTAATGGTGAAGTAGAATATTTCAATAACGGCGCTACCCATTTTTTAAATCCAGACAAATTGAAGCGGATGCCTACATGGGCAATAAAGTTCGAAAAAGTTGTTAGGATCGGCAATCATATATTTTATGCTATGTGAAAGGATTTGTAATGAATAAAAGCGTCAAAAAGGCTGAATTAAGTATTGAATTTTCAGATTATGAAGATGATGAAATGATTGATGAAATCGTAGATAGAGGTTATAAAGTTTTTGACGAAAATTTATATGACCTTGATGATGATGTCATGGTCAAATTATTGAATGAAAGAGGTTCCTTTGTATACGATAGTGAAGAAGCCACGATATCTAATCACGAACTTAGTTTACTAAAAGATATTTTTGGAAATCCCAGATTAGGGTCTGAGGAATCAAACCTTCAAGATAAGGTACTTTATATAATAGAGCAGCAGTTTAAATCTTGATAGTCAACGTCAATAATAGATTATTTGAAACAAAATATTTCCCTTTTTTCAGAATAGAACAGACCGAAGATTTTGATATATATACCATAACCTACCCATCTGGATTCCAAGAAGAAATGGTAGTGTTTGACCAGAAAGATTATATGAATCGTCTAAAATGTCATATGAGGTTTTTGATAAGTGAATACGCACTTGAAGAAGACGATATGCTAACGCCAAGGGCAATGAAATTAAAAAACGACATATTAGACATGATAGAAGAAAGATCCGATAATGCAAAAAGAATTTAGAATTATTGTATGTGGTGGACGTGACTATGGTTGGGTGATAAACTCTAATCGCAAGAAAACCATGAATGCACAAGAAGTAAAGTTTATGTTTGATAGATTAGACATTCTGCGACAATCGGTAGAAGAATTAGGCAGAACACTTATTGTTATCCAAGGTGAAGCTGAGGGCGCGGATTCTTGGGCAAAGAAATGGGCAGAAACTAACGACATTCTAAATATGGGATTCTCTGCCGATTGGGATACATATAAAAAAGCTGCGGGCGCAATTCGTAATAAGCAAATGCTGACCGAAGGCAAACCAGATTTGGTAGTTGCTTTTAAAGGTGGCAAAGGTACATCAAACATGATTGAACAGTCAGAAAAGGCAAAAGTGCCAGTAAGGAAATACTAAATGACAAAAACCTTTACTACAATCTGTTGCATATCCTGTTCAAAAGTACTCGATAATTTAAATTACGAAGGACAAGATGGAAAAGCAATTGAAGTACACCCGATGAATGGGTTGCACTTTAGAACTTATGGACATTACGGGTCCACTATATTCGATCCAATGGGCACAGGTGAAACACTCGACGTTGCTATTTGTGACGATTGCATCATGGAGAACCTTGATAAAGTTCGCGGTTCTGGAAAAAGAGGGCTATCATAAAATGGAAAATGGTTGGTTTGATTTGAAAACAGAACCCCCAACAGGAAAAGAATATGCAGTAATTCTTTTCCCTTGTAAAACCGATTGTGGAGTGTTATACACAATAAGCAATCCGTTTTACGCAAAGAGCGAGTATGCATTGAAGGCTGGATATACTCATTGGTGTAATTTCGAATTATCACAAGATCATGATAAACTTGTTGCTTGGCAAGATAACTTAAATTAGAGGAATTTAATGTGATTAGAGTAGAATACATCCCAACTTTTATTACGAGTTCGCCACTGCCAAACGGCGAACAAACTTGTGAGTTTTGCACTTTCGCTGAATTTAAAGCTTGGGTACAATCTTATGTATGTATTCATTGTCTTGTGGATTTTACGATGAGCAATAATCGTTCCCCAGAAACACTATCTGAATGGCTTGATATGGGCTGCGGTTGTGAAATTGATATTGAAGATGACACCAACCAAATTGATTGGGAATCAAAGATGACACAACCAAGTAATTTAGAAGAAGAGTTATCAATGTTGAATGATGATTTTGGCATAGGCGACCAAGATATTAGCGTTTCCCTACCAGATGATGTGATTGATATGTTGAAGGATGAATAAGATGACAAAATATCAAAAACCTGCGGAAGGTGTATTAAAAATTGATGCTTCTTGGGGTAACTCTTTGGTTTATCATGTTCGATGCGATTGTGGTGACGAATATTGTTCGCATGAAGTTGAAATTGAAGCAGACAAAATGCATATCCAAGTACATACGCACCTTATCGTACATACCAGATGGTCTGGAAAAAGCCGATGGAAACAAATCTGGCAAATACTCACAAAAGGATATGTAGAAATGCAAAGTACGATTGTGATGAAAGAGCAAACCGCGTTAAATTATGCTGAAACTATAAAGCTTGCAATAAATCAGAGCAAAAAACTATAATGCAATTTTTTATTAAGATTAAGAAACGCAAATTGTTTATCCTATTCAACAGAAATTGGATAAATGTAAATAGCGAAATTATGGCAGGTGGCGGTGGTATTAAAGGATTCTGTATTTTGTTTACAGGTCTTATAAAATGCTTTTTTGGTGTACACAGGTTTCACAAGATTTTTTCTGTTAATAGCATGGATTTTAGTAATCAATGTAGATATTGTAGAAGTGAGTTTAAGATGCGTTATGCGGTAATGATACCTTTTGAAGGTAGTTATATGTATGTAACAAAACTACCTATTGATGCCCATAGCAAAAATATTGAAGTTCATACATATAACACACTATATAAAGCTAAAGAAGCAGCACTTATTTGGGGTCCGTTGGCAAAAGTTGTTGAGTATCCAGATACCACAAAGGAAATTATATGAGAATTAATTATTGGAGTTGTAGTAAGTTTGCCGATAAAATTCGCGGCACTGAAAAAATTGAGTCTGGCACTGCCGATGAATGGGCATCTTGGGATAGAAATGCAAAAAACTTTAACAAATTTAGATTTTGGGTTGCCGAAGAAGCCCTTGATGGTATTCAAAATTTCGTAAATTGGCCCAAAGATAAGATTTATGCAGTAAAATATTATGTCGTGAATCGTTGGGTTGATGAGACACACGCTCTTGTTGCGCACAAAAAACATATCAAACGGGGGCAATATCTAGATTTTGATAGCAGGATTTTGATATGCTTATTTGATGAGCTCGTAGATTTTGTAGAAATCGAAATGGCATATTCTTATCATCGCTGGGACGAAGAAAAAATAAAGAAATTGTCTTGGTGGCAAGGTGGAATGTGGCGTACTAGAACATGGCGCAGTTCGGAATTTGGAATTAAGCATCTTCAATGGTCAATGTCATTAACTAACGAAGATTGGCTTGAAGATGATAAAAAGCAAGAAGCAGCCCCTACTTCACAGGCGATAAATGCTAAAGAAATACTACATCTTTACACATGGTGGACTGAAACATACCCTAATCGCCCAGAAGCGTATGATTTGAGTGGTTGGAGTGCATATTGTGACGACAAGAGATCTAGGGGTGTAGGATTTCTGGAAACGGACCCTAACGAAGACCATGAAAAAACTGGTATTATGCTTGAAAATATCAATTCAATCGAAAAATCATATGAAGATGAAGATACAGAAATGTTAATTCGTCTCATTAAAATTAGAAGGTCATTGTGGACATGAAAATATTTTGGTTTGCCCTTGGGGTACTATTACTTGGAATTGCATATTTGGGTGTTATTCTACCTGGGATTCCTTGGAGTACCCCTGCGGTGGGCGCAGCATATTGTTTTGCAAAATCCAGCACTAGGATGCATAAATGGATTTACAGCCATAAATTGTTCGGTCCTTTCTTGATTGGATGGCAAGAAAAAAGAATCTTCCCATTGAAATTCAAGTTTTTTATGGTAGGAACAATGTCAACTTCACTATTATTTCTGTGGTTTACTACAGGTAATGTATTTGCAGTAATGGGGTCTGGTGGGTTTATGTTGTTGGTCGGTATTTGGAGTTGGAGATACCCAAGTTCAGATGATGAATACCAAAAAAGAGTAAAAAATCAAAAACGTATAGGATGGTTAAAGTAAATAAAAATCATACACTAAATACAGGTGTTGTGACATCAAACCACCTTCACTTTTGATGTTACATAAAAGCCCATACTACTAATAATCAGTGGATCACATATCCGCGTAGAATTGAAGGAAAAATAATGAATAAAAAAGCATCAAAATTTGACTTGGCTGATATTTTTGGCAAGCAGACCAAACAAGATGATAAAAGTTTTTGCAAGCCTATTATGCATATACATGAATTTTACCTAAGTGGTGTCATAGAAACCGCAGATGAATACATCCCATGGTTTGACACAATTCGCCATGCTGGTTCTAATGATGCAATAAAAATATACATAAATTCGTATGGTGGTGATATGAATACCGCAATTCAAATGTTGAGAGTTATCAACGAGACAGAAGCAACAGTAATTGCATCTATCGAAGGCGCATGTATGTCAGCAGCTACTATGATATTGTTGGCGGCAGACAATGTTGAGGTTTCGCCACACTCACAAATTATGTTTCACAACTATTCAGGCGGCACTATCGGCAAGGGCAGTGATATGCATTCGCAAATAGAGTTTGAAAGAAAATGGTCTATCAAACTAATGAATGATGTATATCAGGGGTTTCTATCAAAAGATGAAATCCAAAAACTTATAGACGGTAGTGATATATGGATGGATGGCGATGAAGTTGTCAAGCGTCTTGAAGCAAAAAACAAGAAAGATAAACCAAAGTCCAAGAAAAAATCAGAAGAATAAACTACAATTTTGATATGTTGTTTGTGTTAGTAGAATTAAATTCCAACCTAGCACAAACAACAACAAAAGATGTATATCCCCTATTGACAAGCCTCCCAAATTATCATATAACATAGATAAAGAAAAGGAGATATCAATGCGTATCACTGCTGAAAATATGACTTCTATCGCAATCGGAACCAAAGTTGTTATGATCTGGGGTGCATACTACCCAACAGAAGAAGGTCTCGTAGTTGATTACAAAATTATGCCACCTTCAAAATTCTTTCCGGCCAAATATATGGTTGTTGTAGAAGGTGATAATGGCCGAATCCATGACACAACAGAATTTGTAAGTTCTGGAGTCGGAATTTATCTCGAAAGTGTTTATATGCAACCCAGAAGCTACTAAGGAAAACAAAATGGCCGAAAATGATTTGATTGTAGGTATAAATCCACTAGTAATTTCTTCTATTGGCTATATTAGAGGTCATAGAAGCGGAAAGCACCCTAGAAAATTGAGGTTGCTGGGAAATAAGAATCCAATACGAAAGTTTTTTGGTTTTTACGAACAGTCAATTTTTGATATGTGGTGGCATCCTTCTATAAAAATTCATGGTTCTGATGGCAGCACAATCGCAAGTATTTCATGTAAGAGTAATGAACAAGCAAAAATTCGTTCAAAAGAACTTAATAAAAAGCTCGATGATTATGTCTTTTCTTTAAAGCAAAATAATACAAATTAAGAGTTGACACGCCATAAAATTTAGCACATCATTATAATGAAATAACAAGGATAATAAAAATGAAATGTTTTTTTGCTGATAATATAATCATCAATATGAATACAATTTGTGCTCTTGATATCAAAAATGGTATTGTCACAATGATTGGTGGACATACTGTGGCCCTGACTATCAGAGAAACAAAAAATCTTGTTGATGTTCTGACAGAAGTGCATCGTAGAGAATGCATTTAAAATTGACTGGTGTGTGTAAGGAGAATTTAAAATGACAAACCCAATTTGCACCGTGATGGTTGGTATGCCCGCGATGGGGAAGTCTACACAAGTTGATCTATTGAAAAAAATAGACCCAGATATTTTTGTATACAGTACAGATAACTTCATCGAAGAAGCTGCCCTGCAATTCAATCTTACTTATGATGAAGCGTTCGAAGCAAATATTAAAAATGCAACTTCGTCAATGAACGCACTTCTTGATATTGCTGCGCAAAACAAACAAAATGTTATCTGGGACCAAACAAATTTAGGACTTGCCAAACGCAAAAAAATCATAAATCGTATGAAACAGGCGAATTATGATATTCACTGTCATTGCATTGTTCCACCAGAAGTCAAAGACGTTGACAATTTACATGCTTGGAAATCTCGCCTATTAAATCGGATTGGCAAAACTATCCCCATTAACATATTGACAAGCATGTATAATTCTTATATTATTCCATCTATTGATGAAGGGTTTGATATGATTACTTTTGTCGATATGAATGGAACATTATTGTCTACAAATCATATCGAGTTGCCTTTATGATGTACAATCCTGATAATTGGGTTGTTGTATATTTTAAAACCGAAAATCCACACTATAGGGTGGTAGCTGGATGGAGTGGTGGATACACAACAGGCAATAGTTGGAAAATGAGCTCTGGGATTGTTGGTGTTACAATAAACGAAGATAAGTTTACCTTTACTGGTTACAGTGGTTCTACATACTTATGCCACAAAGACTCATACTGTTTTCGATTGAATAATGCACACGTTTGGGATATGCTTGTAAAAAAACATGGCGATAATGTAGAAATTGTAGATGAATTTGTTGATTGGAAAAACATGGATTGGATTATATAATGTGGAGTAAAATACAAAATTAGTGCTTGCGCGGTACTACCATAAATGCTATAACTAACACACAGGTAAAACACAGGAGACGAAAGTGGGACGCATTATTACTCCAATCTACCGCGCCGAATACAGAGACCAAGCTGGATGGCATGTGATTGCGTGGAATGTCCGAGGCGGCGTCAACAGCACGGCGAACGGTGCACCGACTGATAAAAACGCAGAGATCATGCGCCGCAATCTGAACGCCAGCTTTGAGCAGAACGGCTGTAACTATCACGCGTCGGTTGCAGCAGGATACCTCATCCATGTTAGTCAGGTTCGCCTAATCCATCAAGCAACAGGCCAACAAGTTGCCAATATCGCCGCGCCCATGTTCGAAATTTTTAACTAGTTATATGTGAAATACATGTTGACTTACTGGATGGAAAAAAGGAACCCCTTGGGGGTGTAGACTTTCATTAGAAGAAGAGTGGTATTGTGATGATTGTCCTGTACAAGAACAATGCCCAGCTCAAAAACATTGGAGTAAATAATATGAAAAATGATCTATTTGGTGATCGTATGAAAGAGTACGAAAAGGTATATACATCAGCAAGAATTTCACAACCAGACATCTTATGTGTTAGGATAGATGGAAAGCGATTTAGTAAGTTCACCAAAGGTTTTATCAAACCCTTTGACATTAATCTTAATAGGGTTATGGTAGATACAACTATGCAAATTGCAACAGAAACAAATGCAAAATTTGCGTATACACAGTCAGATGAGATCACTTTGATCTACTCAATGGATAACCCAGAAGCAGAATATATTTTTGGCGGCAAAGTATCTAAAATAAACTCTATACTTGCATCTATGACTACTGCATATTTTAACGCAGAAATACTAAAAGTTGCCCCTACACAAATGGCAGGCAATGGCTATGCATTCTTTGATTGTAGATCCTTTGCGGTCCCATCTTTAATCGAAGCTTCTAATGTAATTTTGTGGCGTGTTCAAGATGCAAAGAAAAATAGTATCTCATCGCTGTTCAGATGGACAGCGGGGCATAAAAAAATGCAAAATTTATCTGGAAAGGATATGATTAGAGTTTTGGAGAAAGATTTTACTGTTGTATGGGATAATTTGCCCAATGCTCAAAAATACGGGACATACATCAAACCTGTGTCCCATGATATCTGTATAACACCCAAAAAACTATATAATGGCACGAATAAAATCCAAACTGTCAAAAGAAAAAAATACGAAGAAATTGATTTGGGGTATTTCGGTGGGTATTCACTCGAAGAAAGAGTAGAACTTTTAACTAGTCATATGTGAAATACATGTTGACTTACACCCATTTTAGATATATAAAGTAATTCTAATGACAAATAAAGGAACACACCATGAAACTAACTTTTGGAATACTGCTTATCGTTTTTGTTGCGGTTATGCCGCTTGTATTGATCTGGGCAGTTAATACCCTATTCCCAGTTGCTGCTATCCCGTTCGTATTTGAGACTTGGTTGGCCGCGCTTGTAATCGGCGGCATGTTTAGTAAAAACACGGCTGGTAAATAACAGGCTGACACTGCCCTATTGTGATGCTATTGTTAAACAGTAGGGCGAAAACATATCAAAGGAAAACACGCTATGACATACTTTCTGATTATACTTATTACACCTATTATTGCACTTGCAGTAGGTTATTTTTATGGACACGACAATACCGAGCCAGTTTTTGACTTGCAAAATGAGAAAGATATCTGACATGTTTAATTTTTTACTTTTGTTGTTTGTCGTTTTTAGTATTGGCATGGCGGCTTTCACTTTTTCAAAATGTGGTTCGCGTACATTGATGCTAGGAAATGGCGGTGCTTATGCAGCATTTAGTGGTATGTGCGACAATTAAAACTAAATTGGTGCTTGACAGGATACGGATTAATTGATAATCTGTATTCATAAGGTAACACAAAAAGGAACGAAACATGTCTTACATCTCAAAAGAAATGAAGTCTGTCCGTATGCCAAACATCAAAGCCGTACTGAAAAAGTATGACATGAAAGGTACTGTTTCTATACCTAACAATTCTAAGATAGTCGTTACACTTACTTCAGGTAAGGTTAATATTGGCGAAAATGTAAATGTTTACAACATTGATTATAACTTTAAAGGTGTTGCAAAAGACTTTTTGAACGAACTTGTTGCCGCAATGAAAGGCAGCGATTGGTATGATAATTCCGAAGTCAATAGCGATTACTTTGATGTCGCATTTTATTACGGTATTGATGTAGGTAGGTGGCCTAAGAAATTCGTACTTACAGAGTAATTTTAACATGAAATTAATGAGGGCTTGAATGTCAAACTTCCTAACGTTTTCTAAACTGGTGCGCAAACAATTTGATATGATGTCAAAAGGCGAGCTATTTACCACAGATATTGATACAGATGTTCTTTGGAATGCTTATCTAGGAGCATTTCCACAAGGTACTGATCCTATTTTTAAAGAGCGCACAGAACATGATTGTAACTGCTGCAAACAATTTATTGCCAATATTGCAAATGCAGTATCTATTAAAGATGGTGTAATGACAACAGTTTGGGATGCCGCTATTGTAGATGCACCTCATCCATATGACGTAGTATCTGCGACAATGGCAGAAATTGTTCGGTCAAGCAATGTGAAAAATATTTTTCGCAAATCCGAAGCACGTTATGGTCAAGAAGTAAGCTACCAACAAATTGAGAATAATGATGTGAAACAGTGGCATCATTTTGAAGCAGAACTAAAATGCAAATTTGTTTCTGCTGAAGGCCCAACTCTCATGTCAGTCGCAAAATCAAATGTGCATGTTTTTCAGCGTGGGTTAGACGAGCTAAGTATGTCTGCAATTGATTCTGTATTGGATCTTATCAAATCTAACAGCATCTATCGTGGGCAAGAGTTTCAATCCATCATGGAACAGTTTAAACATTTTAAAGAGCAGTACGGAAAGCTTAATTCAGACCAATCTAAAAATTCATATGTATGGGAACACTTTTCTAATTTTGCATCCCGTCTTCGCAACACTGTAATTGGTTCGCTGGTTCAAGATTTGACAGAAGGCGTTGATTTAGAACAGGCTGTGCGGATGTACGAGTCGAAAGTGGCACCTGACACTTATAAGCGTACTACATCACTTATCACGCCAAATATGATCAAAGAAGCAATGAAAACTGTTGATGATTTGGGCATTGGTGAAAGCCTAAAGCGTCGTTTTGCGAATCTATCTGATATCAGCGTAAACGATGTTTTGTTTGTAGATACGAAGGCTCGTGATCAGATGAAAGATGGCGGGATTGCGGATCTTCTAATGAAAGAAGTAAAACCACAGAAAAAAGCTACACAACATAAAATTGAAATTGGCATTTCAGAATTTATCAACACTGTAATTCCACGTTCCGAATCTATGGAATTGCTGTTGAAAAATGAATTGTCGGAAAATCTTATGAGTTTGACAGCACCTATCAATGAAGATGCACAAAACATTTTTAAATGGGATAACAACCTATCTTGGTCATATAATGGTAATGTTGCTGATTCTATCAAAGAAAAGGTGAAGCGCGCGGGGGGTAATGTAGATGCTCAGATGCGCGTAAGCCTGAATTGGTTTAATACAGATGATTTGGATATCTATGTAACTGAACCAAATGGCAATCGCATTTATTTTAGTAACAAATCAAATAAGCTTGATGTTGATATGAATGTCAGTAATCCTGTTTGTGATGCGGTGGAGAACGTTCGGTGGTTGACTACGCCTAGTGATGGGTGTTATAGTGTTATGGTCAATAATTTTACCAAACGGGAATCTATTGATGTGGGATTCAATCTTGAAGTAGAATCACATGGTAAGATTTATGAGTTTTCTTATCCTAAAGGGGTACAAGGTAATGTAAAATCTATCGAGATTTATGTTAAGAATGGTGAAATTGTTTCAATTGATAAGCATTCCGGCATCCAAGAAAATTCTGCGTGCAGAGAAATTTGGAATTTGAAAACAGAAACATTCGTAAAAGTCAATACTATTGCTACCAGCCCAAACTATATGGATGAAAATGGTTCGGGGAATAAGCACTGGTTTTTTGTGCTTGATGATTGTATCAATCCAGATGAGACAAGAGGATTCTACAACGAACAATTGCGCACCGACCTAACAAAACATCGCAAAGTGTTTGAAATCCTTGCAGACAAACTAAAATGCGAGTATACTACAAAGCAGATGAGCGGCGTCGGTTTTTCTTCTACCAAAAAGAATTCTGTTGTTGTTCATGCTAAAGGCGAAAAACTTAATCAACTCTATAAAATAAACTTTTGAAGGGAAATAATATGAATATTTTTGAAAATGCTACACGTCGTAAATTCGGGTTCACTTCAGTTGTGGGGGTTCTTACTGTGACAGAATTGTGGGATTTGCCGCTTACATCTGCGCGCGGCGCAAACTTAAATGATGTTGCAAAGGCTATCAATCGTGATTTGAAAATGCAAGAAGAAGATACTTTTGTCTCAACTTCTGTAAACACCAAACGTGCAGTAGACGAACAGAAGCTCGAATTGGTCAAATATATCATTGCTGTAAAGCAACAAGAAAACGCCCAACGTATTGAATCTGCCGAAAAAGCAAAACGTAAAGAGCAATTGCTTACACTTTTGGCAAAAAGGAAAGATCAAATTCTGGAAAATAAGACACTGGAAGAAATTCAGGCAGAATTGGCTACATTGGACTGATTATAGGGGCAGACTAAATTAGTCTGCCCCACCACCAACCGCAACAAAGGACATAATTATGGAAAAGAAAAAAATTAGCATTGTAATTTCCGGTGCTACTGGGGCCGGAAAATCCACAGTTGCCGCCTATATTATGAAGGCATTTAGTGATGCTAAAGTAGAAGTCAAATTTCTAGACGAAGAGCTTTCTTCTATCGAGCACAAAAATCTATTTGCCGAGCAAAGTAGACTAGAAGCAGCACTTTCCAATGTTGCTATATCACTAGAGACAAAACAGCTAAGTAGAACTTAATGTATTGACATTGCCATTTGTATGATATATAAACATATGAAGTGAATGCCTGTTATACAGTCAAATGGCAAACTAAGACAAAAATCTTATAGGAGATATGAAATGTCAATTTCTAATAAAGAAATAACCCCATATGTAGTGCAAGATTGTTTAGTAATGAAATCGCTTGACAGTAGTGCAGAAAATTTAAAAGATAAAATTGATAATGTAGTTACATTAGCAAAATCAAAAGGAATGGTAAATGCTGGAAGTTTTTATTTTTCCGCTTGTGAATTAAATGATGGCGAAATTGTAGCAAGGTATTATTATTACCGTAGTGAAACCGACAAAGAACAAAGAAAAAGACTAAATGAAGAAATGAAAAGTAAGAATGCAGGTATCCTTATTGCTAAAACAAAAAAAGACAAAGAATATGCTCATTATTTGCGGTTACATAAAAAGTTTGGTACAGACGAATGATTAATACAGCGGGTGCATTCATCTTGGTACTTATATACACCACTTTCAATGGGAGTGGCGTGGCAATGCAAGAATTTAATAATGAAGAATCTTGTCGAGCAGCAATTGTTCAGTTAAAACTAATTGGCGGTGTTAGAGGGTTCTGCATTGCCAAGGATGCAATTGAATGAATGAAAATCATAGTAAATTATTATTATTTTTGCTGGCAGCAGAAAACAATGATCCCACTATGCGTTTTGGGGTCTATACTATCCATGAAGCTATCAATAGTCTTGCATCAATACTCGAAACCACTCCAGACAAATTGCAAAAATTATTAACAGAAAAAGACACTTTATGTATTGACTAACCATTCAATCTGTCGTATACCTATTATGTAGAAAATAGTAAGGATTTAAAATGACAGGTGCTGAAAAATTAATTGCTTCTTTTTACTCGAAACCCGTTACTTTTTGTACCTCATCCGATGGATTTCGTGCGGTAGAAGTTTTTAATGTACACACATTTAGTTATGAAGTGCATGAAGTCCTTGTTTTGGCAGCGGAAATTATGAAATATAAGCGCATGATGAACCGCTTGCGCAACAAAAGAAACAAATAATATTTTTATGTTGGCATGAAACCAGTATAAGATTTGGTGAGGCAAAATGAGTAAAACAAGATATATAGGCGATGTACACGGCTACGTTCGCGAACTGCAATTGGTCCTGAACAATCTTCCTCAGGAAGTCACTTCTGTCGTTCAAGTTGGTGATATGGGCGTGGGGTTTGAAAAAAGCAAATATTGGCACACAAATCTTGATAATATGATGGTTCGCAAAAATGCAAAATTCATTCGAGGAAATCATGACTCGCCTAATGAATGTAAGAAGATGAAATCGTGGATTCCAGATTCTACAGTTATTAATGATGTAATGTATATGGGCGGTGCTTGGTCGATTGATCACCATTGGAGGACTATGGGTATTGACATGTGGGAGGATGAAGAACTCTCTTATGCTGATCTAAACATTGCTATCAATATGTTTGAACTTGCACAGCCAAGAGTAATGGTTACGCACGATTGTCCTGCAGAGATCGCTCTCGAACTGTTTATCAAAACAGGGAACAGTTTAGGAGGTAAAAACCAATCCAAAACTAGGACCGCATCGGCACTACAGGCCATGTTTGAAGTCCACCAGCCCGATTTGCACATTTTTGGTCATTGGCACACTGATGTTGATAAAGTTGTAAATGGGACAAGATTTATTTGTCTTGGTGAACTCAGCTATTGTGATGTTGATGATGATACTCTTGAAGTTGCATGGTAAAAATAATATAATCACTTTGAAATTAAGGAACATTTCATGAAAAATTATAAAGTTGACAATTGGGTTATTATAAAATTTAATGGTGTGGAACCACACTATAGAGTTCTCAGTGGAAAATCAGGTGGCTACCTTGATGGTAGCAGTTGGTGCATGGAAAGCGGCATCATAAGTGTTAAAAGTAGAACTGACCATTATGTGAGTCTAGGCGAAAAGATAGAAATCTTTTTGTATGAATTTTTCAGCACAAGTGGTTCTTGTTACACTTGCAACAAAGAATCTTACGGTATCAAAATGAACAACGCATATGTTTGGGACAAGCTAAAAAAAATCCATGGGGATGAAGTCGAATTGATGAACGAAGATACAGATTGGCTGGACATTGATTGGCTGATCAAAGTATAGTATTATAAATTCCTGTACTATAGTTGTTGGATTATAAGTCAACTACATTTTTAACAGTGTTTTCTAAATTAGCGATTGTTGCGTTGATTACATTGTGGCCTATCACCTATAAAAGAACGTAATATCTATTGACTTTGATCTACTGAAAAAGTATAGTTGACGCAACACTTCGATTAGCTTATAACAATAAAAGGTCTGTGAAATGAAAGTTTATATTTACCTACATGACTGGCATGTTGATTATGATATGCACGGTACTAATATCGTCTGGGTGTCAGATGAACTACATCTACCAACTTATAATTCTATAATTCAATGCTGTCACCGAGTGGAGTTCTGGGAAGACGGGATCAAACAATGGACTAAGGAACAAGTCGGAAAAATGTCACCAAATTGGATCTGATAAACATCTTTTGGCTAATTTTTATATGTGTATCGGAAAGCGCATGGAATTTAAAAACTACAAACCAAAGCATTACTCTGGAATGCCAGAAGAATTAAAGTCTTATGATGAAGTGGAAGTTGTATTTTCGGATTCGGATGAGTCTTGGATTGACATTGCTTGTAACTTTGGGTGGAATAAATGTGATATTGTGAAATATAGAAAAGTGACAAAATGATAATAGACATAGAAACGATATTGTCGAATCAAAGAGGTTATAGCAAAGATATTATCTTTGGAACTTTTGACGAATTTATGATAATTGATGAAACAGATTGGCTTTCTGAAAACATATCATTCATTGAACCTAAAGTTAAAGACTGGGAATCGCGCATTCCAGATAGTAATCCATTTAATAGATCAATATCAAACCCGTCAGAAAAGACACGCGCAAAACTTCGCTCAAAAAGAAAGAATAAGAAATGAAAGATGCTTCTGAAAAATTTCATATTGAATTTGTGAAACTAGTAGAAAATAAACCCAATATAACCAGACAAGATTTCTTGCAACGCGTTCCTATGATCGGTGAAGAAGTATTGACTAACACAGATGGCTCGCAGGAAAATTTTAACGGAAAAGTGACTAAAATCAGAACAGTTGTGGTGGATACATTTTGCTATTATGTCGTCACATTGTCAGTACAAGATATACGCTAAGAATATTGAATTCATCAAAGAAAGGAATTAGTAATGGGATATTCACGCATTAGCCAAACCGCTAGAGACTTCTGGCCTGTCAATACGCCTACCGAATTGTATCTATATTTTCCTGATGGTTATGTCATCAGTGAACTTTTACAAATGGCAAAGGATCACTTTGGCGATGATTCTGATATCAACAATATCGAAATTCGGGCAGAATATATCCACACATCAGACATTAACTATGATCAATACGTTTCATGCGACTACACAAACTTTATCGTATTGAAGAAAAAGGTATAATCTAATTAGGCGTGAGCCAAAAAGTATTGACTATCGCCGTATCATATGTTATGTTGATACTTGAAAATAAAGGAAACCCCCTAATGAAACTAATTACCATAGCATTACTGTCGTCCTTGCTCTTGGCTGGGTGCAACGAAGAAGGCAATGATTATACTAAATCATTCACATCAGTTTGTCTTTCAGACGTTCAATACTGGTACAGGAATTCCTCGCATAAAGGATTTCTTGCAGTAAGAATTGATTCCGAGACATTGCAGCCAATGCGCTGTATTCAGCATCAAAATTCCTATGAAGCTAATTGATAAACTCATGGATATAGATGCCATGCTGTATGGTAAAGGCGGAACAAACTTTATCAATATTCGCATTGTGATGGATGATATTGATGATCTAGTTTTGGAAAAAAACAGCAATGCAATTAAATTTGCAGATAGTATGGAATTACTACATTCAGTATTAAAGAAAGTAACGGAAATAAAATCTGATAATAGGTAAATTTAAATAGGAGAATTAGATGGGCTGTTGGAATGGAACTTGTGGACTTACTAACTTACCAATTCACGATGGCGAGAAGATGTATGTATTTCCTGTATTAGAAAACGACTTGAGTAGCTATCGCAGTCATTGCTACAGTAGTGCATTATACAAACCTATGCTTACACCATTCGTTTCTGTGTATAATGACTACGGCGCGGGCGAAGAATCTTCTGGCATTGCGCTAGACATTATTATGGAAAGCATTCAAGAAAATCTAGTGGAACTCGAAATTGGCAAAAACACCTATCACGACATTGCTGTTAAAAAAGAAGGATTTACAGTAGATACATTCTTTGAAGCAGCACACGAGGATCGGCTTTTTGTGCAAGGATATGGTAAAAAGTCAGCGGTGTATTTTACAATGGTACGCAAAGATGTAGTTGATAATATGTTTAATTCGTGGACATTTGATATGTATATGGGCGAGGGCAAGGCGGGCAATCCTTCCGACAGCTACGAACGTAATGTAACATATGCAAAACAGAGAGAATATATCCCTGAATTTATTGATACGATCAAA
>Ga0222649_1000005_pt1 | contig 154486 bp, 186 predicted proteins | sample AntAcemetagen337_FD_179865 | JGI IMG/M metagenome (GOLD analysis project Ga0222649, IMG submission 179865) | Saline water microbial communities from Ace Lake, Antarctica - #337 | ecosystem: Environmental > Aquatic > Non-marine Saline and Alkaline > Saline | place: Antarctica: Ace Lake... | reverse complement strand
ATTTATTTTTCCATAACAATTTTTCAATATATCATATTCTTCACGAAACAAAACGGTTGGCATTGGGGACAGTGGATGCCGACTTGCGAGAACGAGCCTTTTATCTAAGCGTTCAATTTCACGGGAAATATTTTTATAAAAAGGTATTCGACATGTAGACTGAATCTTTGATATAATTAAGCGACCGATATCATTTGGAAGTGGTGCAATAATATTTACAATTATAAACTTTATTTCATCCGGTATTAAAGACATTATTGTCATTAGTCAACAACCATAACCATAAACCCATTTCTTTTCTACATATTAAGCCTGGTTTTTGTGGTATTCGCCTATATAATGTAATATTGAATTGTCTTTACAATGAAATTCCCAAAGAGATTGGTCCATTTCTGGATACATTTTATCAAATATTATAGAAGTTCTGTATTCTTCCCACGTCATAGGATTGTGCATATATTGACAGTAATTGTCACGTTTGATATTATGAGATACATTAAGCTTATTTAACGACGTCAATTTTCCAATCACTTTCAATTGAGGACCTTTTAAATTTCCAATATTATTAAAAACATTTTCGGGTTCGATATAACGCGGATGATGTTCAAGTAAATCATATTTATGTTCGTTATTATAACTCAAATCTAATTCAATCAGGTTTTTTAATTTTCCAAAAGAAATTGGAATTTCTCGTAAACAATTCTGACTTATATTTAAATATTTAAGATTTGTCATGTTTCCAATGGTATCCGTGAGATGTGTCAGATAATTTCCACAAAGATCCAAACAAATAAGCTTGGTCAAGTTACCAATATTTTCTGGGATACTGCGGAATAAATTATCGTTCAACCGTAAATGTGTTAATGAAGTCATAATACCTATTTCAGGTGTTACCTCATGTTTAAACGCACTCGATAAATTTAAATGTGTTAATAAGTGTGGGTTAGGTAAATTTGATATCAAGATACGCAATGAAAACTTTTCCATTTGTATAAATAGTTCAGTCAGTGAAGATAAGCAGCACAAACCAATCGGTTCATTTCGTGACTTGTATGCTTTCTCATATGTTTTTTCATTATTGCCATACAATGGCCACCCGGTTTTTTTATCTCTTAATATTAGAATTTGTATTTTTGAAACATTTTCGATGTCTTTAGTTTTAAAAATATCATGGTCAACAATTTGAATTGTTTCGAAAGTTTGAAAGGATTTTACTTCTTTGCTATACATATTCGACCATTTTTGGTCATATTCTTGCAAAGCCCACCACACGTGTTTTCTGTCTCGACGAATGAGATGTTTTTCATATTCGTCAAATGGTAGTTCGAGCTCATAGATGTAGTGCATTCGGTCTAATAGATTGTATAACTAAAGTACTAATGAGGCTTTTAAATCATTTTTTCTCTTTAAGAAGATGAGAGCGTCCATCTGTTATAAATTTTTTAGCTTGTACAGGATGTTTACAAATAGTGTCTCCACAGTGATCTCTATTTTGATAGATGGCGTTAATTGATGTTGATAGTTCTTCGCATGTCTTTAAACTCCATCTTCCAAGGACAGGCTTTTTGGAAACACTAAAGAATTTAATGATTCGGTCCATACTTGGTAATATATATGTTATAGTTTTTAAATAGATTGTATCGAACAATATTTTCTCGGTAATGCAGTGACATATATCGTGAATGAAAATGTGAAAAAAGACAACGTTAAAAGATACGAATACATTTTGAGTTTGTTGATAGTGAGGTACATTTGTTCATTTTTTTCTAAACTTTTGTCAAGTTCTATTTGATTTTTGACAAGTGTTGATTGACTTTTGAAAAAGGCTAATTTATAAAAGTCATATTCGTTGTCGTTTAATTCATTTGATGAATTTTCTGTCATGCTTATTGTATCAATTTTTTTTATGTCTGCAACAATACACACGTGCAAAAGCCGAAACAATTATTTATGATTATGAAAAAATATAATTAAATACAATGAATAAAATTATAAATTGAAAAAGTAAAAGTAAATACAAAGATGTACCGAGCGTTTTAATAGTTATGTACAGTTTTTGGTTTTCCATCTCACTTTCGAGAAGGTTACACCTACAAAAGTCGAGAGATGACTTTCGGTTCATTTTACTTGCACGTTTTGATGCAGATCTTGCGGACTTATCGTTGTTTTTGCATTTCTTAATGTAATCATCAAGACTCATATCAATTACACAACCTGCTATTGGTTTTGAGAATTGAAGTCGATTAATTGATACATCATCTTTGACATTATCCATATCCATATGCTCGACATTGTATTTCATATCAGGTTTTCTTATCGTTTTGCAGTAATAAATGTATTCGTCAAGTGTCTCATCCTTAAATTTATTCGTGTAGCTTGTCATGATACACTTCTTGTGTTACTCAAGGTTCTAAACCTTAAACCCTAGACCCAAGTTCAAGAAATGTAGTATTTTAAAATAAATACCTCAAATCTCGGTCAAAAAGTGTCTCCTAAAATAAATATCTAAAAGTTCGGTAAAAGTTCGGTAAAAGTTCAACAATTATTCACATATTTAAGGAATTGAACAGTGGATTTTGTGTGAATGGGACACGTATGTCATACTTGTGGGAAGAATTTGTCTACGCGACAATCACTTCAATATCATCAAAAAAGTAGATCGTGTACATCACGTGTAACTGATGAAGTTATATCAGCCCTCAGGAGAACATCTGTAAACTCATTTGACTGTACACATAATGGAATAATAAAATCGTGCAGACCGTCTAATAGGTTTGTAGGGAAATCGATATATGACCTTGTGAGCGCATCAGAACAATTTCATTTTTCGCAAATACACATAAATCTATTATGTGGTGGCCTACCGTTGTATTCTTTCCAATTAAGTGATTTGGCAAATGATAATAATAGTATAAAAATGAATACAACAATGTATAAAGTAGAACGAAGTACAGAGATACATGTATATCAGTCAAGTTCATTTGACACATGTAGGATTCGAAGCAAGAGCACAAACGATTAAATGTAAAATTTAAACATGAATCACAATACTGAATGGGATTTAGATAATTATATGTCATCGTCAAAGACATCTGATACAAACTTTAGCCTTATTCACGTAATTAATTCATTTTATTTAGAAAACAAAAATGTTGGATTACGTATGGGTTATACAAAATGGGGTTCACTACGAGGGGGACAATGCCAGTTTTCTTGATTCATTTTCAGACAATAAATCGGATTTGATAGTACAACACATAGGCAAAAGAGACAACGACTGGTATTGGTGGAAACCAAAGAATTCTTTATATTTAAAAGAATATGTATGCGGATTTTTGCCTATTTTCAGGTTATCCAGGAAGTTACTTGAACAATGTAGTATATATATAAAGAACAACCAATGTGCATATCATGAAATTTTTTATACGTCAATAGCATCAAAGCATGAGTTTGTTATGAGTAGCGTTCCATTGGAAAATATTGGGTTCGTCTTTTGGATTCAAGATTTGTATATAATCAAAAATAAAGAATTTAATGGTGTGACTAAATAGGAATTGAATTATATAATCTATTAAAAGGTCTAATAAAATCGCACAAGAGGGTCGCTTGAGGGTTTAGGGTTTAGGGTTTAGGGTTTAGGGTTTAGGGTTAAATTTGATAAAGTTGAGCATAAAATAAATAAATATAATAATATAATGAAACTGTCTAAATTAGAGTGTAATTTTAAAGGACTTACTGATGGTGCTACTTTAAGACGTATTCGTAAAATAACAAAAGATGAAAATACTGTAATGTTATTTTTTGAAAATAAAAGCAATGAAATTCAATTTATTTCGGGTGATTTGCACACTTTATCTAAAGACAAGGATATCAGTATATTGATAGGAATAGTAAAATATGCGTATGGAACCGGGTTGCATAGCAATCATGCAATTGCTGCAAAAATAATAGGCAACAAAATATTTATATTTAATGCACACGGAATGGATAGGAATAAAATATTGGATGACAAGATAGCAAAAGTTATGAGGGATATAGTGGAGACGATTCGGCAAATACCTGTTAAAACGATACAATATACAGGATTAAATTTACAATTAAGAGATACAACGGGGGTATGTGTAGGATTATCATCTAATTTCATAACAAATACGAAAATAGAATACGGGATGTCCAAGTTATCATATAACACATATGTAGAAAAGATAATGTCAAAAATAACAATAAACAACTTGGAGAATAGTCTTAAGGGACAGGGTGATGTTTCGGATGCGATGAAGATATTTGCATTAATGAGCCCGGAAAAAAAGCGTAAAACAAATATCAAGTCACCAAACAAAAAGGTTCGAAGCAAATTGGGAATGGTTAAACGATATAAAGTCAAGAACAAGGGTACAAGCGTATCAAAAAACGATTTAAAGGGACTTATTCGAGATTTTTATGGTAATAGAAGTATTGGGATGTTGATAGATACAAACAATACAATTAACATACGGAAAGAATATGAAATATTTAAAATACAACACGAGATAGATTTTAATAAGTTTGTAGATATAACGAAAATACTTGCATATGAGGGTTAGATTGGCAATTCATCAAGCGAGTAACTATTATGTAAATAAACCAATGTGCATTGTGTGATACAAAGAAGAGTTGTAAAAAAATAGAATTCAAACTCGAATGACAAATCGAGTAACCTAATAGTGTAAAAGACCAGAAATGCAACCGCGTGTTCATTGAAACGTATGAATACACTTGTTTGAATCGAATGGTAAAGTTCTTCTTTAAGACCGAGTGTAACACATTGATTAAATGTGATAATCATTGGGATAGGTATCCAATGATGAACTAGATAAACACCGTATACAAGAATACATTTTGCATAATTATTATGAACATATTTTATGAGTCCAACATATAAAACACTGAGTACGATTTGAGTAATGGTAAACTCAAATCGATATGCATCTAACAACATCAAGAATGATAAATCATACATAATATGTAGAAGTACATAATACCAATTGACGGCTGTTACATAACGTTCGACGGTTGATATTGTGCATAGTTTATGAGCAAGTAAATACACGACGATAGAGCAACCAATGGATATTTGGAAGTGCAGTTGTGCAGGAATGAATTCCTGTGCGAACCGGGTGACCTGACCCATCGATGCAAGTGATATATAATGTCTTTGGTCTATATGGACGTCATGTATAATGCTCCAGGAAAAGGGGTGCATAAACAAAAATTCCCAATAGGGGAGGTGTTTAATAGATAAGCATAAAAGCATATACATCATACTCAAAAGTATAGTGATACTTTTATCACCCCAAAAGCTTGAGATGAACGCAATCGCAAGTGCATAAATATTATCTAAATGTGTATCGAAAGTTTCAAGAATGTCTTTTTTTACAACAAAGGTGTAAAAAAAGAAGAATGCGAATGAAATACACAATTTTATGTCTTCGTCATTCATGTACATGTAAGTTTGCATTACTCTAAATCGTTCAACCACAACTGTTCTTTACTCAGTTCCTTGAGGTTGTCGCATGTTGTACGTAGTTTTGAATGATTAGCATTCAATTCTTCAATACGTTCGTCAGTAAGGTTGTAAATTTCCAATTTGAGTAGGTAATCATACGAGCCATCGATAACTGCGAATTTCAAGACTTTCAGTTCAGCAGAAATAGCATCTTTCTTTTTGCGCGAAACAATAAGTTTGTTATCAACAATCATTTTGATGAAACGAATTTTTTGATTAAGGATACTGCATTCGTTTTCCATTTTTTTCAGCATGTGTATTTTTCGTTTATTATAATATTCCATACGAACTTTAACAAAGTCGCGTATAATGTCAATCGGGGAGGTATATTTTTTAATGTTACAATCAGCGTCAAAAAGGTGCATATTCGAGGTATTAATTGTGCTGCTCAATTTAAACTGTTTAATTATGTCATCGTCAGTAAGACCTGTTGTTTTCATTCGAATCTTGAATAGAACGGAGTCGTCGGTACTGTGGTTTTCATAACTGACGATTTTTGTATCGATAAGGGTATCGAGGAACTCTTTGTAATCATTTGTCCATTTACCAATCGGAAGTTCAGTGATATTGAGTTTACCTTCAGCGATATCAAAAACGCCGCGAACCGTATATGATGTTTCAGTTGTTTTTGTAATAGTGCCCAAAAAGTTTGGATACCATGGGTGAATGTCACTACATGGTTTGTCCATAATAATTTTTTTGATACATTTTTTGATATCATCTGGATTATAAGACGGGACACTTGAACTGTATCCGGTTCCAATACCTTCGCCCCCATTGATGAGAATGAGGGGAAGCGTAGGCACAAAATATTTTGGTTCAATTCGTTGTCCATCGTCGTCAAGGTAGGTAAGGATTGCGTCATCTTCTTTTTTGAATAGTGATGTGGCGTGTTCACTTAGCTTTGTAAAGATGTACCTTGGACTGGCTGCATCTTTTCCACCCATGAGTCTCGTACCGAACTGTCCTTTTGGGAGTAGCATATTATATGTGTTTGAGCCAACATAGTTTTGTGCCATATTGATGACCGCACCCATAAGGGATTGTTCACCGTGGTGATAACTTGTTTTTGTACTGATAAATCCTGCAAGTTGCGACACTTTAATTTCTGTATTTGTTCGCAACCGACAAGCATACAGAACTTTTCTTTGTGAAGGCTTTAGTCCGTCAACCATGCTTGGGATAGAACGGATAACATCAGCAACACTAAACCAAACGAGGTCTTTGTTAATAAACTCGGAATAAGAAATACATTTTTGGTCATGGGAAAGTGTAACATTGGAGGATATACTATCGACAATCCATTTTTTCCGGTCATCTGCAAGTGTTTTCTTGAAGGCAAGGTCGATTGATGCATCACTCAGTGGGTCTTTTTTATATTCGACAGTGTTTTTCTTCATATTTTTAAAGTATTCTTTGGCCTCCGATGCAGTACTTGTTCCGAGCCCCTTGTAATATTTAACATGCCAACCAGTAGAACCCGAAGCTTTCCACTCATTATAATCATTCATGGTGTAAAACTCTTTCAACTCTCTACCTTTAGTAGCCTTAACAATAGGTGTAATCATGCTTCGGATAAAATTTGGTTGTATATCCATAAGAGAGGGCCAGAAGTGATGGATAAAATTAAGGAGTAAGCCTTTGATATGACTTCCATCCGCGTCGGCGTCCGTTATAATCATGATACTTCCATATCTTAGTTCAGACGTGTCCTTGTATTTTTTACCATTTTGTAGCCCCATAATTTGCTTAATCGCATTAATTTCAGCATTTTCAAGTAATTGTTTTGCAGTAGCTTCGCGAACATTAAGCATTTTACCACGCAAGGGAAACACACCATAATGGTCACGGCCAATAATAGAGAGACCACTGATTGCGAATGTTTTTGCTGAATCTCCTTCTGTAAGAATGAGGGTACATTTGTTACTTTGTTGTGTACCTGCTTTGTTAGCATCATCTAATTTGGGTATATCTTTGATTGTACATTTCTTTTTCCCATCGGTTTTGTTTAATTCTCTCATTTCCTTGTGTTTAGCGAGTGCGACAACTTCATTAATGATTCCAAGTTTCGCGATTTTTTTGATACATTCATCATCAATGTCCATACGGGAACCAAAAGAACCGAAACGACTTGTACATTCCGTTTTAGTTTGAGATGAAAACGTTGGATTGACAAGTACTGATTTCACGAAAACGAAGAGGTGGTCTTTGATAAACTGGGGTTTAACAGTCATACCCTTGTGTTTCAATTGAATATACTCGGTAATTTTCAAGATAATTTGTCGGTTGATTGAATCTACGTGAGAACCACCACTACTTGTGTTAAGGGCATTAACGAAAGATACTTGTTTATATCCATCGGGTGACATAGCTATGCATATTTCCCAACGTCCACAAGTCGATGATTCATGTACTCTTGGTGTAACAGTTTTATTTCCGATATACATATCAACATATTTTTCAAAGTTTTTAACATTAATATGGGTACCGTTATAAAACACCTTTACTTTATGAGGGGTACAGGCACACGCATCATACGTTCGTTTTTCAAAGAGCGCAATGATATCGTCATCCAATTGTTTCATTCCAAATCTGGAAAGGTCGGGTGTGAAAGTAAAGGATGCATATCCTTTGGTAGCTTTTGATTTAGTAATTTTAGCTTTTGTTTTATTTTTCATGTTGTTGGAAAAGGTTTGTGTGTAATGCAATCCGTTCTGTACGTCAAGTGTATCAACTTCAAAAGATGTACTGAAAATGTTAGCGAGTTTTGCGCCATAACCGTTACGTCCGCCTGTGGTGCGTTCTTTTGTATCGTCATAGTTTGAGCTTGTGAGCAATTCTCCAAAGATAAGTTCTGGAATATACACATTATACTCGGGGTGTATTTCGACTGGAATACCCCTGCCAGAGTTTGTGACAGATATAGTACCACTTTTTTTGTCGATGACCACCTTGATGTTATCTATAGTTTCGTCAATAGTACATTGGTCGATAGCATTCACCAGAATTTCATCAAATATCTTATACAAGCCGGGAACGTGTGTAATCAATTTTTGTTCCATTCTGTCATTCTCATGGTTCAACACCCAGTGTTTTTCAGTGTCAGCTTGTACTGAACCAACATATGTATCGGGGCGTGCAAGGATGTGCTCGAGTGGTGTATGCTTTTTGAATTCGTTGGAACGACTCATGGTGGATTGATATATACTATACATGACATCTCTTTAGGTTAAAAAAATAATACTAATAATAATGCATAATAAAAGAAAATCTCAAAACATTGTATTACCTACATCTGAAGAGTTTTTGAGGGTTTTACATTCGCATACACAAAGCCTGAAAAAAGAAGAACGAAGCAGATGTAAACAAAAAGTGCACAAACTGCGTAGAGACACTAAGAAACAAAACATAATTAAACTTCCTTCGTCTGCGGAGTTACAGGTGGCGATACGTACCAACAACCTAACTTTAAAAAATGGAAATGCAAAAGTGAAACAACAAATACATAGGTTGCGAAGAGACGCAGAAAGCACGGGAAAAACTTTTTTGAATACTATGAGACTGGTTGGATTTTTGGAAAGTAATTTGAGAAGGGGAAGAAAATGATCATTCATAATCGCGTATTGCTATACCGACCGGAAATCGAGGTATCCCGTGTTCGGTCATATTTTGATAACGCACGGTTAATTGTTTGCCAATATATGCGTGTCCGTTTAAGAACCATGATTTGCGTGTGTCAATAGTTCCCCTCGGGCGTACTTTAAATTTTCCATGTTTAGATGTGCACTCCCAAACAACAGTACCCTTGTCGCGTCCACTGGCCTCTTGAAAACCAGATATGATAAACTCGTCAGTGAGGAAGTTCTTTACTTTTTGGAGGTCATTGCTTCTTCCATTGAGTTTATAAACGGCATCATTTCGAATCATCATACCTTCGTGACCATCAGAAATATATTTATGTAATAGTTTAGGAATATCGATTTTGGTAGTGCATAAAATAATAGGAACAGTGTGAGTGAATGAAAGCTGTACACAAATGATACGTAACATTTTGAATCGGTCAGAAAATATATCATTCATATGTTCTAATCGAAACATGTCAAATGCATGAAAAATAAGTTTTTTATTGTTGACATTAGTGTTTGCTTTGGTTCTACATATACTAATAATATCTTCAAATGTCATATCAGATGCGAATAATTCTCCGTCAATACAATCACCTGGCTTTAATCGTAACAGGAGTTCATCAGAAATATGATTAATATTATTTATAGTTTTACCCGTTCTGGACATAATAAACGACATACCACTAGAATGTTTGCCGATCAATAACCGAACGCCATCAATTTTAGGTTGTACATAAAAGGGACACATGATATATTTTTCTTTGTTTTTGAGGGGGATACCGTTAGTATCAAAATATGTGTGAGCCAACATTGGGCGAATGAAGGGTTTTGGAACACTTGTTAACGGTTGAAATCCAATATCAATTTGGTCTTTATATAACGTATCGGCTATATGAATAGCATGTTCCCATGCAGACATTTCTTTATTTTTATAAACAATTGAATCTATAAGTGTTTGTTTTCCTTTACATAATCCATATTGTCTGGATATTGTTATTTTGTAATCATTTGTTTGATGTATAGATATATTCCATATATGACCTTTATTGAACAACGGTATGTATTCTTTTTTCATTATATTAATAATGTATGAGAATGAAATAATGCAGATAAGGCGCAATCTTATTTTTGATGAGGAACCTGCAATGGGTATAGAAATGCTTGACATCGACGGTGATGGTATCGTGAGCATAAAAGACCTTTGGTTGTGGAGGCGGAGACAAAAATATACAATACACCTTGAAATCAACGGTGGAGGAGACGAAGACCGAAGTATATTAGAAATGGCAGCAAAACGATGGGAACAGATAATAACCGAGAAAACATCAAATAATGAATATGATTTGAAAATTGATGTTCGTTTTGATTCGACACTGTCGGAGAATATCCTCGGGCAAGCGGGAGTGACATCGTACCTTTATGCGAATGGAAAGTATATTCCAGATGAGGGTGTAATGATATTGAGCACGAAGAATTGGAGTGAACAAAAAAGGAATCTAAAAAATAATGGATTGTCACATGCGTATTACACAGTACTACATGAAATGGGTCATATATTAGGTATAGGAACTATGTGGACACAGAATAATTTATTGAATCGTAGTGGTAACTACATTGGTTATAATGCGTTACGTGAATATCGTAAATATACATTAAATAACTCTTTAACAAGTATACCAATAGAAGACGATGGTGGTGGTGGTACAGCTGGATATCATCCTGAAGAGGGGATGGAACCAGGGGTGTCATTGAATAATAGAGTAGAATATATAGATGGACAAGCGCACATTTCACATGGGATGGACAAAGAACTTATGACAGGTTGGGCGGAAGCGGATGCAGACCCTGAACCACTAAGTACAATATCTATTGGTATGTTACAGGATATTGGTTATAGTGTAGATTATGTGTATGCAGACGAGTATATCATGTACGCAGTAGATGGTGAACAGATACAAAATGCAACTGACGGGTTATTATCAGATGCCGAAGAGATCTTCGTAATATTTTATGAAAACGAAAAAATGTATTCAACAAGTACGAAGGGTCGCAATTATAGGAATAGACTCGGATTCAATTTATATTTGCAGTCCGAAGGGCGATACCTAAAACCTAACAGATGCTCTTTAAGAGTTAAGGGAGGCAGTGTGAAGTTATCTAAAATAACAGTTTTATATTATGGTACAGGTGTTTCTCAAATGGTATATCCCACGGGGGAGACGAATTTAATAACGGATGTTGTAGAATATTTTGGTATCGATGCAACAGGTGATGTTGCAACGCTCACTTTTACATTTATAGGATAAGTATATAAACATATATGGAGTGGATATGATATGGCTTGTGAGCAATGTATGGTAACGTGTAATATGATGTTAAAACAACAAAATGAATACATCACACATTTAAAACAACAAAATAATACATTATTGAGTATCTTGGCAAATAACAACAAATTGATTTTGCATAAAGATGACGATACACAATTGACGAAATCTATTGATGATATATTGAAATCGAACAATGACATGATAACAGACTCGTACATTTTAACAGTTATGGAAACGACGCGTCCAGAGCATTACAATGCATTATCTGACTTTTTATCAAGATATATAAAGAATGATGCAATTGTATATGACCGTCGTAAGAATACATTTAAGTTTCTTGACAATTTTGATATAGTAACAGAAACGTATGTTCTCTTTATTCAAAGGGTGTTCAATTTCAGTATATCACGAGTGAAGATGTTAATAATAAACAAAAATACAACACTCGTTGATGACATTAACAATGGTATATGCGGTGAATATATCGATACTGAGTATGCAAAAGATTCTAATAGAACAAAAAATATATCTATAATGACAGAGAGTTCCACGATAGATAAAGTGTATTTGAAATTCCGCGCGACACACATTTAAAGAAATGAAATGTATGATGTTTAAGATAAATGGAATCTTTTAAGGCATTGGTATCTGAATATATATCAGTTTCACAGAAGATTCAAGTGATAAGCAAGGATGTCAAGACGTATACAACAAAAAAGAAAGAATTAAATGATCAGATTGTAGAATATATGATTGAAAACAAGGTTGAAGCATGTAAACTCGAAAACAATAATGCATTATTATTGAAGACGACATCACATTTTGAAAGTCTGAAACCTGAATTTATTCAAACGACCTTGCAGGAATTCTTTGAGTCTGGAAAAGTTAAATCATTAAATCCAGCACAAGAGGCGACGACGCACATCATGAGCCAAAGAGAAGAATCTACACGCCATTCATTGCGTATAGTGAAAGGAAAATAATTAGGTAACATTATCATGGAATGGTTCGGTGAGAACGTCGGTTTTCGTTCCACTCATTGAATCCATATTTTGTGTAACAAACACAGCAACTGCTACACCAGCTGCAATTTTAACACCAGTCATTTGATCAACAGGTTCTTCTGGATTCGTTTGTTGGATATAATAACAATATCCGGCATACGAAACCATACCGGCTAATACAGGAAAAACACTCTTATAGTTTTTCATCATTTCGTCCATATTATCATCATGTATATAATTTTAAATCTAAAAAAACACAGTTATTTTAATTTCATGTCTATTGACAGCACGATTATTTTTTTGAACCGAACGTTTATGTTCCAAATGATCAACTGAAATTTTAGACGTTTGCTTCGTTTTTGTATGTTTCGTCATATCAGAACGTATCGATTCGAGATTTTTTCCTTTTTTTAACCAATCATACATTTCTTTTTCAATAACGAATCGAAAGAAGCTCAATTGACCGCACGTTGTTTCGATTTTCTTATTATCGATGTATTTGCATGGTATAGAAATACGGTTATGCCTTTTAAACGGGTCAAAATTAGCCTTTGAATATGCCTTGAGTTGAGAACGATAATGTAAATTAAGATTAACCAATTCTTTTTTTGAAGTGTAATACAACACATTATTTTTTTTTGCATGATGGGTACATAGGTAATCCCATTCCCGAAGAGAAACATCGCAGTCTTTTCCGAGCATAAACACGAGTTTTTTCATGTTTGAATCATTTGCATAAAATTTTAGAAGGTTACGATTGAGAATTTCCTGTTTGTTTTCAACCTTCATATAAACTACACACTTGTATTGTTTTTAAACTACTCGCCTATTTGTATTTTCATGTTTCGTGTAAAATAGAATACCATGCATATAACCCCTGCGTTAACAGCATTTGCTATGATAGAAGGTTTTAGATCATTAAACAATGACGGTGCCAGAGACATAAGTTGACGTTGTATAGGTTCAGACGTTGCAATAGAAATTATAACGAAAAGGAAAAGGAGTTCCTTTTGAGTGGAATCCATATTCGTTTCTAACGGTTTTGCGTAATGCTGTTGTTGTTGTTGTGGTTGATTTGGCTGCATTTGCTGCATTTGTGGTGGTTGCATTTGTGGTGGCGGTTGTAACTGATTTTGATGCTGTTGTGTTAATGATGAAATTGAGGTACTCATTGAATCATCCATTAATAACTTAAACATTTTTTGTATTAGAAATAATAATGCTGTGTTATCATTGCTGTCACGTTTATGACACGCAAGATATCGCCTTACCTGTTAAGTACAGTAACGGAGTATTTGAAACTTATGGACATTTTTGTAGTTGGGAATGTATAAAAGCCTATGTCATTTATTCAGTCGACGATGTTAAGTTTAATAAGTTTTCACTTATAACGCTCATGCGAAATAAAATGAATATTACTGGAATAGTTGGGGAGGCACCACCGAGACACGCACTGAGTGCATTTGGTGGGACTTTGTCTATTAACGAATTTCGTAAAAACAATGTTACTTACAGATACCTACCATTACCGATGATAACAATAAATCCGCTTATAGAAAAGCATACGAATATATCTGTTGTATCACATGATGATGCAAATAAGATATTTGACCAAACACCGGCACATAAGTTGCAACGTAAAAAGAACAAGACAACTGTGAATGCTTTAGAGCATGCTATGGGACTCATCAAACAGAATTAATAACAGTAAAACACACAAAATGCCAATAATACCGTCATCATGATTATTATCTACAAACAACTCGACTTCATTATATTCAAAAGGTTCTGGTGTTGCAAATGTTTCGATTGATTTATATTTATTTTGTGTTATTTTAAATTTTTGAGGTTTATCCCATGCATCGCTCAAAGATGTATACATCATTTCTTATTGTAAGTATCAAAAATTAAATGTTGATCGTATTTTCTTTCGACATTATAATTTTATTTTTGTTGTTTCTCCTTTTCAATGCGGTACCTTCAGATAACGCGACATTTCTGATATTTTTACCTCCTGATTCTGAGCTCATAGACGTTACAGAATCATTGTCGCTTCCCGACAAATCCGGGGAATCATTACGTTGTGTGTTTCTTGTGGGTACGGATGCAGGTGGTTGAAAGGCATTAAACATGGAAGATATATTACTAAAGTCCATACCATTAGGCTTCCCATTACTATCGTCTGCTTGTGTAGGTTTTGCCATATTTTTCATCATATTCCTCATCATAGATGGGTCAGCACCCATGGCTGGCATATTTTTAAACATTGAGCTCGTTATATGGAACATGAGTGCACTACCTGTCAGGCTCAACATGAGTTCCATCTCAGGTGGTGTATTCACTTTACCACTATATTTATCGTGCAAACGTTCAAAAACATTATCATATTCACCGTCATTTAAGTTTTCCATTACATTTTCTGACCATCCGTTAAGTTCAACCTGGAAAGGGTCATACGTTTTGTTCATGAATTCCATACCTGATACACATGCCATAAGCATTCGCCTGGAGAATTTCAAACTTCCGTTTAATTCAGAATCTCTTTTGATGCGTTGATATTCCGAACGCATTTCACTGATGTCACTATTCATATTATATTTTTTTGATAATTTACATCCTTTCGCTTCCAAACGATGAAATTTATAAACCATGTCTTGTTTTTCTTCGTCCAATGTATTAAAACCTGGGCTTGGTTTTAGATCTTCATTGTCAATGTTATTGTCTTCAAAATCCTCTCGCATAGAAGATAAATCAGAAATAGATTTTTGGTCGTCGTAATCGTCTACTACATTATTACGATTACTCGTGAATGCTTTTTGTGGATTGCCAAAAGCTTCAAAAGTCGTATCATCAATATCAGGACGAATATATTGTTCTTTCGGTTGTTGAGCACGCTGCGGAACGTTTCGAGAAGGTTTTGACGGTTTTTTAAAAGTTCTTGCAGTTGGTTTTTTTAATTTTCTGGTACTAAGTTCAAATGTTTCGTCGTCGGATATATCAATGCTCGATAGTTCCATTATATCGTCGTCATTACGCTTGATAACAACGTCGACCATCTTCGTATTAATTAAAACATCATTTAATGCTTAAGTACTTTACGCGCTGTCATATGATTAATATAATTGATATTGTGAGTAAAGCTTCTATAAAATACTTGTCGCATACAATTTCTTTTGTTTAAAATTTCGTTTCCCGTGAACCATTGGAGATCGAGTTTTTCTTTAAATCTATTGTCAATGTTTGGATTGTTACTTATCAAACGTCTTATATCATCAAATCGAGACAGTTGTTGATTAGAATACGGCACGTATACCATATACATATAATATGGGTTTCCCAAATAAGAGAGTGAATGAACGATGTGACTTTTACGTATTTTTTCTTTGACAATTGGTATGTCATAAACAGAACCACATGTTTCTTCGTAAAATTCCCTTGCTGCTGTGTCCATATGTGATATATCTGTTGGTTCAGAACGCCCTCCAAAATCACTATACATGTTTCGAAAATCTCTTCCTAAAAGGAATGTGACACAGCCATTTGGATCATATGAATATATGAGAATACCTGCGGAATATTTTCCCATTACTATACAGTAATAATTTGCAAACATTTTAAAACATTCTGTGCGCCCTTTTGTTCTGCCATTTTTTTATTTCTTTCAAAGCCCTCAGAGAGCAATTTACCGTTTATAATTACCTTTACACAAAAACGTTTTTCGCCAGAATCGATTATTTCTTGAAATGTATATTCAGGTGTAGGCATTCCTATGGATTGCATATGTCTCATTAACATGTCCTTATAATTCGTGTCACGTCGAACATCGTCAAAATCAAGTTTGTTGAAGAAACGGTCAAGAAAAATCCGAGGTGCTTCGAGTGAATAACCATTATCGATATAAATAGCGCCTATAAGAGATTCGAATGTATCCTCTAAGATTCGTGGATTCATGTTCCATTCGTTTTTTATTGCCTTTTCGTTCATGACTACCAGTTCCCCTAAACATATATCTTGAGCCCATTTACACAAATTTGCGCCACTTACTAATTTAGTTCGTAATCGAGTAAGAAACCCTTCGTTTTCATATGGGAATGTATTAAACAGAAAAGTTCCTGCAATAATATTAAGCACAGCGTCTCCAAGAAACTCAACGCGTTCATTCGATAACTCAAGACCAAGCTCTTTGATTGCCGATTTATGACAAAATGCTTGATGATAAATGCCAATATCGTTGACCTTTACTCCGGTGAGTTTTTCGATAACGCTTTTACTTATCTTATTCATTGTATACTTAATGCGTTAAAATTATAAGTATATATAATAAATGGTCATGAAAGTATACAAGCTCGTGAATACTGACTCTCCGTATGTGCAAAGATATATGTATAATAAATCAATACAGGCATCGACAACACTTTTAGGCGCATTACTCATTGCCAAAACTATTATGGTGAATATACCGAAGCAAACACGAATAAATATATTATTTACAGATGGAGAACACATGTACGAGGGACTTATAATTAAAAACAAGGATAAGAGGTGGTATTACCACGGACAAGTGAATATTATTACCTAAAGAATGTCAATTGTAAACATAACGAGATAAAGATAACCATGGTGTTTGATGCTAATAAACAACTAAACGAATTTGCGTCGGACTATCTAAAACTTGCAGGTGAATCACATGCATATACCCAAAAATATGGATATTCTAACATAAACATTTCTACAATGACCTTGGTGAGTAAAACGAATATGGATGACATCAACATGGAAATGATAGTCAATGAGTTTGATAACAATATAACATTTGACGCGACTTTGAAGAAAAAACAGCGAGACGATGTTCCACTGGTGACGAAGCGGGGAAAGGTAAAGCGCAATTTTTTCAATCAGGCTACGTTGTCATTTAAGGATACAACAACAAAGAGTATTAAAATATTTACAAATGGAAAAATGCAGATGACGGGTGTTACTTCGATGTTAGAGGGCGTCAGAGTGTTTACAAAAGTATGTCATTTGTTGTCGAAATGTCTTTCGACTGATGTATATTGCGAAACAATTAAGATTGCAATGATTAATTCCGATTTTTGTATACGACGTCGTGTAAACCTACGAAAATTGGAGTATTACATATGTAAAGAAAACAAAATACAAAGTGTTTCATACGACCCTGATACATATCCAGGATTAAAGATTAAATACAAAGGTGTTTCCATTTTTGTTTTTGGAACGGGTAGCGTTGTCATAACAGGTAGTGATGCAATTGACAGATTGCATGATGCTTTTAAGTTCATCGTGACAACTGTTGAGTCATATGATGACGTTACATGGGATGTTACACACGAAAAAAAAAAAACTCGTGTCTACGAAAATGGGTATCCAAAAAATGTGATTGAATGTTGTGCATTAAAATATTTTGAATAATAATGACTCGACCAGGTATGGCAGATGGGCGATGTTTTACATCTTACATCCCAAACTGTGTACTCAACACAAATATTCAAAAGGCGTTTAAAATAAATGAAGGTAAAAGCTATCGATCTTTTTTACAAACAAATGCGAAAGATATCATGGATGGTATGCGTGATCTTTCATATTCCGATAACACAAAATCTTGCATCAAACTTGAATATAAGAAATAGATGTATATAAATATACAATGTTAACATCGAGTGGATTTAAAATAAAGCGAAATGAAATCAAAAGTTTCATGCTGAAGGAGTTATGCGTACAACCAATAGTAGCGGATGGATTTCAAAAACCACCGTTCGTCAAAGCGTACCGTGAAAATAGCACGCGGTATCGAATTCCTCGCTTTTATGGTCAACAGCATTTTCCTGATTATAAAACCGATGCATCAATACATATATGTACTCCAATCAATGTACCGTTTGTCGGCATCCTAAAAGAGGAAAATAAACAAACAGACGCATCACAAACTGTTGTACACACCTTGAAAACTATAGGAGGGGGAGTACTCTCGTTACCTACTGGTTACGGTAAAACGACAGTTGCGCTTCACGTTATATCACAAATTGCAGTTAAAACACTTATTATCGTTCATAAAGAGTTTTTAATGAATCAATGGATTGAACGAATACAATTCTTTTTACCAAGTGCAAAAATCGGTATCATTAGACAAAACAAAGTCGACGTAGAGGGTAAGGATATAGTCATTGCGATGTTACAAAGTCTATCGATGAAAACATACGAGCCAAGTGTTTTTAAAGGGTTTGGATTGACTATAATTGATGAAACTCATCATATATGTTCTAAAACTTTTTCATGTGCTTTGTTTAATGTGAGTACCAAATATATACTTGGATTGTCTGCAACACCGGAACGAAAAGATGGACTTACGAAAATACTGAATTGGTCGGTAGGTGAGGTATGTTTTAAAGTTGAAAGAGATACGTCTATGCTTGATATAACGTTAGAAAGACACACGTATACTTGCCCGACGTTTTGCGATACAGAGATTCCATTAAGTTCTACTGGAAAAGTATCAGTTCCTGAGATTATAAATATTATATCAAAAAATGTCGAGAGAAACAAAATGATTGCGTTGCGGTTATGCGAGTTTCAAAAATCAGGTAGAAAAACTATTCTTCTCACCGATAGACGACAACAATGTCTGACGTTAAAGGAGATGATTCTTGAAATGGATATACAGGATGTTGGATTATACATGGGTGGAATGAAACAACATGAACTCAAACTGTCGGAAAATATGAATATAATTCTTGCAACGTACAGTCTTGCACAAGAAGGATTAGATATCCCAGCACTTGACACATTGATTTTGGCAACGCCTAAAACGGATGTTGTACAAGCATGCGGACGTATTTTACGAAGCGGAAATGCACGACTGCATCAACCATATATTTTGGATCTTGTAGACACGTTTAGTGTATTACCACGACAAGGTTGTAAGAGAAATATATATTATAAAAGGGCCGGATTTAAGATTATTAATACACGCTATCCAAACGTAGAAACCGTAAAAGAGGCAACTGTAAAAGGATATTCATTTATTGAAAGCACTTAAAATATTCATTACTGTGGTAGTGTATATAGGATGGCACTCAATATCACCAATGCGCACACACGCGATTCCCGAATCACATTTGACGAGGAACCCCATATATATTACGTTGATGGGTCGTGTGAGGGGTATATATCAGGTACGACTATTATTCATTCGATGTTTACCCCGTTTGACAAAGAAAAAGTGTCACAATTGACACATAAAAAACACTTTGAAAACAAAGGGAGTGAATATTATCAAATGACACAAACAGATATCATCCAGAAGTGGAATACAAACACTGCTGCAGTTGATGGCACAAAAATGCACAAAGATATTGAACTTTTTCTATTAGGTGACGACCAAGGGAATGAATCGATAGAGTTTACTTATTTTTTGGATTTTATGAAAGATCACACATTTCTGCGACCATATCGTACAGAGTGGATGATTTTTGACGATATACACAAGATTGCTGGGAGCATTGATGTGGTTTTTGAACGAGACGACGGAAAAATTGTACTGGGAGACTGGAAGCGTGTCAAGAATATTCGATATGGAAATAACTTTCAAAGTGGGTTGCACGGTCTTAAACACGTACAGGATTGTAATTTTAACCATTATACGCTACAGTTAAATTTGTACAGGTATATTATTGAAACGTTTTACAACAAGGAAGTTGTTGAAATGTTTTTGGTTGTACTACATCCTAATAATAAAGGTTACATGAAGCTGCAAGTACCAATTGTACATGACGACATTTGTACGATGCTTGATTCACGTAAAGTAGTATAAAGAAAAAAGTACTTTGTATAGTACGAACAACATGGAATTTCATAACGTAAATGCCTCTATCTGCAAGTCATTGCACAACCATATCGATGAACTCATTCATAAAATTTGTATCGACCTTGGTCACGAGGATCAAGTACCAAGACTTGTCGATAAATACCTTTCAAACAATTTTATCAAGTTGAAGCCCATGAAAGATCCCACTCGTCCCAAGAGGGCACTTTCGGCATATATGATTTTTTGTAATGATGTACGTACTCGTATTATGGATGATAATAAAGGTGCCCAACTTGGGGATATTTCTAAACTCATTGCAGCCGAGTGGCAAGCGTTATCAATTGAGTGTAAAGAACCTTTTATTGTAAGGGCGGAAGAAGAACGCGAAAAATACGAAGAGGCGCTTCTAGATTGGAAAGTACAAAATTAAACCTAAAGAACTCATATATAAATTGAAAAAACATCACCTATAATGCAATCAATCCGACGTATATCGCGTGATGCCATTATGAAGAATCTTCCCGGTGTCACAGGTAAAAATACTGAAATTTCTATATTTAATTATACTATAAAAAAGATTATGTGTGTACAAAATACTAAAACCATAGTGTATACACGACAAATGCGATTCATTTATATGTCTAAAGTGAGATCTATTATGTTTAACATCTCAAAGTATCCGAGTCTTAAAGAAGCTATATGTGCCGGTATTTATAAATATATAGATATCCCATATTTAACCCATACTCAGATGTGTACATCGGGTCCACATGCGAAGATGGAAACATATCTTAAATATCGAGAAAATATCAATAATGAGTTGACTGACATGATTGAAAACCCAAACAAATTATTATGTGGAAAGGGAAAGTATTCGTGCATGCATTGTAAATCGGGACGCACTGTATATATACACGCAAAGGATAAACTTTCTGGTGTCAATGTGACATGTTTGAAATGTAATTATCGTTGGAAAGATTGAACGTTTTTTATGTCAGGTATAGTAAGTTCATGAGGATTCCAGATATTCATGTTTCAAATGCAGTTATCCTCAATACACTTTTCATTGAAGGATTAAATATAGATTTTACTAAACTCTTTTTAAATACATCCAATGATGATTTTATTATTGTAAGTGTGCCAGTAACAATACAAACATCATCTAAAATTTCAATTATTGATAATGTCGCGACTTCTAAATCTGATGATACAATCGTTTCTGGAAGTTCTTTGCCAAATGATAGGCTCACGCGTGTAACTGCAAGTATAACTTTGAACACGAATTTAAGTGTAGATACATTAACTGCGGTCGGATTTTTTGTACCTAAAATAGCATCGTCAAGGACAACTATAATCAATCGCAATGTAAATGAAACCGTTGCACAAGTTATGAAACATATGCAAAGAACAAATGAAACCCTTATTTCAGCGATGGCAAATGTAATGTCTGTATCTTATGATGATAATTCAGATATGGGTAAGCTAATGCAAATAAATTACGTATACTTTGTCGATTTGAAACGTACTGAAACGTCATTTGAGTGGTGTTTTGTATACCCGAGTGTGGATGACGTTGGTGTTGTAACCTATTCAACACAAATTATCGAGTATGCTAATATTAACTTTACAAATATTGAAATTACAATTGATGGTAACTATTTGAAACAACAAGATATTTTTGAAGTGACATTTATTGATGGTAACGGTGTGTCTACCAAATTTATAATAGACTTGTCGTCAAATAAAACAGTACCATTAAAAGAACCAGGTATTCCTTTTGTACTCATTAACGAAGATGATTCCGTTTTATTTTCAAATGGTTTCCGTTCGATTGATCGACCTGACCCTACACCCACGCCTTCTGAAACCATAACACCAACACCGACAATGACACCTACACCGACAATGACACCTACACACACGCAAACACCCACAATAACACAAACAGTTACCGAAACGGGGACAAGGACCGACGAATATCTCAATATAACATCGCTTTTTAATATCATGCAACTGGATAATAATTCATATAATGTACAACTTCAAACAAACCAAATGAGCATTGGTGACAATAATAAAAATATCGCAGGTTTTACAGTTGCTTTCGAGGTTGACCAAGATTTTGTTGCAAATTCGGATAATAATGATGGTAAAATTGTTCTTTCGAATACATTTAAAGATTTTAACTTTAGGTACGTCACAACTAATACAGCTAACAATATTTTGTATCTGACTGCGTATTGTACATTCGCTAATGATTCACCAGCAGTTCTCATTGGATTTGAAATGGGGCTCATTGATTTATTCACGGTAAATATCAATTCTACTCTCATACCTATTGACCCTCAGTATAATAGTGTCATTGGTTTTTCGAATGACAATGCAATTCTATGGTCGCTTCAAATCGCTCATAACGCAATGTTGTACTCTGGATTTTATGTTACAGATGTGTTTCCTGGGTCATTTACTTTGAACATCGATACTAATATGTTACCAGAATCAGAAACATTTGAATTGGAAATCCAAGGTTTTAGCGATATGATATTTGATAAGACAGATATTTTAGGGTGGAATGTATTGGTTGATAATAATACAATTACAGGAAATGTCGATGTTAATGGCAGTGCCATAACGATTGGAAGTGTGGTACGTATATTCATTAAATACACCAATATAACCGACGAAATAAAAGTACTTAAAGCCACTTCAAATGGTAAAAAAGTGACAAGCGATTACCTTGTACCAGAAGATGTTATGTTTGATGATGGAAATGCTCGAATTTTGACAAAACATCTGAAAGATAAATCACTCAAAATGTTTTTGATAATAGTAAAGGGAGAAATAACAAATGTGTTATCTCAAATACCCAACTGGAACGTTGAATCATCGTATTCATCAGATGAAAATAGGACTCGTGTTCTCGGATACAGTGATATCCCACATACATTCGAGGAGATGGATATCCTTTTTACTTATGATCAAAGCTATAATATCCAACCTGCTCGATTAGATGCACAACACCCTATGTATGGATTCATTAATTCTCGTAATCAAAACATAACCATTATGAACAGCACATCCAATCCAATCTTAACGGATTTTCCAACCATAATGAATTATATTCATACCAAAATAATACCACCAGGTGAAAGTATAGCGAGTATGTTCATGAGATTTGATAAGACATTTGATGGATTAATTCGTGTAAACGACATTATAGCTATTAAGCAGTATCTACTTGGTAGCTGGAAGTATCCTCTAGAACGTCCTCTCGCTGTTTACGAAGTCATGTTTAGTTCAGGTGCAAATGTAAATATTGACGACGTGAATGTTTCGGAATTTCGCGTAGAGGTAGAGAAAATGATGTATGGAGATTTAGTACAAGATGATGAATATGTCAATATTATTAGTTCCGAACGATTATCAGATGGTACCGTGCAAATACACACACGGATTTATTGGCAAGACGCTACGACCCGGTCGAATGCCCTTACAACAACTAATCCTATGTTTGCTAATGTCATCTATAAGAATGTTACGTATACATGTGAGCCCGATATTATCGGTGTTCGTGCGATTGAACACGTACAGTCTAATGAATTTACAGTTTACACCAGTATCAATCCCGGTACACTCTCGTATACAAGTAAATCATCCGACGTTATACGGACAGTAACGATATCAGGCGGAGGACTTTTCCATACAGTATCGTTAGCTGATATTAATGCACAATATGATGTTGTATACATTTACGCGGATATTGGAAAATCTCGTAATACACTTGTATTACCCACCACAACCCCATCACTAACACCGACAGTGACACATACACCTTCTATGACATTTACACCTTCTATGACATTTACACCTTCTATGACATTTACACCAACCATGACAGTCACACCAACCATGACAGTCACACCATCAATGACAATCACACCATCAATGACAATCACACCATCTTTTACAATTACCGGAACTGATGAATTACTACCGGATGGATATGAGGCGTATATACGAATAGTAAGAATTGATACAGGGACTCCTTATCGTTCCATTCAAATTATGCCTGTAAAAGATATAAACGTATTTTCGGTTGATCTTTTTGCCAGACCTGATATTCCCCAACTTGAATCAGGAAACATTCCTGAAGCTGCAAAGTTCAATTTCACAAATTGGGCATATAACAGTTCCGGCTCCGGCCAACAATTAAATGTAACCAGTAATCCATTATATTGTCCCATGGACGTATACACTACCCTTTTTAATGTGCCTGACGCACCTTTTGAATTTATCAACCAGACGATTGAGATTGGAAACAATATTGGTGGTGGTCAAAACGAAATTTTAAATGCCTATATCGAAATAGAAACTGAAGCCATAAACCATGATGCGTATATACAAATAGTAAGAATTGATACAGGGACTCCTTATCGTTCCATTCAAATTATGCCTGTAAAAGATATAAACGTATTTTCGGTTGATCTTTTTGCCAGACCTGATATTCCCCAACTTGAATCAGGAAACATTCCTGAAGCTGCAAAGTTCAATTTCACAAATTGGGCATATAACAGTTCCGGCTCCGGACGACAATTAAATGTAACCAGTAATCCATTATTTTGTCCCAAGGACGTATACACAACTCTTTTTAATGTGCCTGATGCACCTTTCGATTTTATCAATCAGACAATTGAGATTGGAAACAATATTGGTGGTGGACAAAATGAAATTTTAAAAGCCCATATCGATATAGATAGCGAAGCCACAAACCAAGTTGCATTTTTATCGAAAAAAAATACAATTCAATTGAACAACTCGGAAGCTGTATCCCCATTCGACTGGAGCAACTCGGGTGATGTAGATCAAGATGGTGCGATAACTGCGACAGACGTGTTTGTATTAATGTCGTATTTGGTACAAAATACAACGCCAGATGAGATTAGGAAGGTTGAACTTTATGGTAAGGTCGATCCCAAATCAGAATTAGAAGGTGTCTCTACACTTGATGTTTTCTATTTAATGGGATATCTAGTGAATAAGGATGACGACGATAATCCTTACCCATTGCCCCAACGTCCCATTCAAACTGGACCACAAACAAGCGGTATTAAAACATTCACAATTAGTAACATATCGAATACCAATGATGGTTTATTTACACAATTTAAACTAAGTATAAATCTCAAAACTTTAAGCACATCTGAATTTTATGAATCCTCGACCATAATAGGAGATGTTGATGATAATGATAAAATAATAACTAATAATCCTAGTGAAATATTTTCATCAATATACAATAACAGTATCGAAACAAGCGACCGTTCAACAAACGAGATTGCTTGGGGTGACAAACGTTTTTCTAAAATACGTTCGGTCGAAGTAGCGTTTGATGTTCCTGTGTATACCAGTAATCAATCCGATGATAGTGTTATCACAATTGATGCATTTTCATCGGTAACAAATTTGCATGGACCAACATCAGGAGTAACGGGGTATAAAAAAATGTATCTGTACTGCTCGCAAACCACAGCCGAAAAATCACGTGTGATGATAATAAATGCTGACAATGATATTGAGAATGACTTGATAGGTGGAAAAACAACACGTATTTTGGATCGTTTCCTGTATATTGACACTGATAAATTAGGAAGTAGGACGATCGCTGATTGTATTGATTATAACCAGTCATATATCGGTGTAACAAGTGTATACGAATCCCATTATACTCCCGATAGTTATGAATATGTATATGACGAATATATATATATAACTCCAGATATTCGTAAATACAACTGGAAGTTGAAGGGTTTCGATGAACGAGAAATATCAGAAGACAAGCAAGGTGTATTCCTGAGACTTTCAATTGACGATGGAGAACGAATTTATAGAGGAGGAATAACAAATGCAACAACAGAAGAAACTTCACGTAAATATACGTTTGATAACGACCAATTTGATGGAAATATAGAGGGTAATATAGAATTCGAAGGTAACGTGGATTATTAAATATGATAAAGTAATATTATGTCAGAGACGTATGGAAAATTACCTGATGATACCGACATAAAGACTATTATCAAATTATCTGATGATAATGGAAAAAACCCTATCTTTAATGCAAATAAAAACTATACGTATCAAAACAGGTCTGAACAAATTTCAAGAGAAGTCATGATATCCTATGATGTTATCAGACGACCCGCCATAACCGATATAACAAAAGATAATTACCTCAGATTTTTACCAAATGCCCAGAGTATTGTTGCTCTTCTTGATTTTAATCAGAACAATACAACTTTGGGCTGGATCACCGAATACAAATTTATTTACGATCGTCCTGATATGACACCAACAATCTCGTACACACCGTCACAAAGTAGTACAATCACTCAAAGTTATACATATACACCAACTCAATCGTTAACATACACACCAACTCAATCGTTAACATACACACCAACTCAATCGTTTACATATACGCCCACATTTACCACGTCTTCAACGCCGACTTTTACATTTACACAAACTCCTTCATATACAATCAGTCCAACGAGGACTGAATACGCATATACGGATGTATTTGAAACTTTGGTAAAACGACGTTCCGAAAATATTTTGGTTTTCGATTATACAGGAGGATATATAGGGATTCGATTTAAATTTAGAGAATTCATTAATAATATTTTTGAGGATCAAACAAACAGTCAATATTATACGTTGGATGACAAGAACATTAATAACCCGATATTCAAACTCTGTATTGATTTTACAAATGTAGTGATTACAGAGGAAAAGATATATACATTAGCAGATACAAATGTAATAGACGATGACGGTTACCAAAATAATGAATTATTCGATTCGTTCGCCTGTACATGGAAGGACAATAAACTAACCATACAAATCATAGACAAAAACGAAGGTACAGAAAATACATTTAAAGAACTTTATGATAGTCTGAATAATCTGTATGAGTCATTTTTTGCGATAGAAGGGTACTTGACTTTTGGAGACCGACCAGTTATTTCAAACATTGAAATATATGCAACTACCGATAATGATGATGATGATGAAATCCTTATCGCTTCGCATAATACACATTCATTAGCGTCATTTGATACACCATCGATGACAAGGACAATTACAAATACGTTCAGCGAAACCAATACGTACTCTGAGACACCATCAATGACTCCTACTATTACACATACGTTTACTGAGACACCATCAATGACTCCTACTTTTACGCATACGAACACTGAGACACCAGCCATTACTCCAACTATGTCAGAAACGATAACACCATCATTTGAACTTTTTGAATCGGAATTCGACACCTTTACTGTAATAGACACCTTCAATTCTATGGTAATAATCGATGAATTTAAACACACGTATGCTAACCGAACAATTGGAAATAACATTTTTTTTCACCTAAACAACATGGTAGCGTAATACAAACATAAACATACATACCATGAACGAAACAATTATTGTATTTGATACCGAGACGAACGGTGCAAAGACACAGGATGGGCGACTTGATATGCAGGGACAACAGATTGTACAACTCGCATGGATTATTTCACATCCCGACGGAACCGAGACGCGAAATAATCATATTATTTGTGGTGCGACATATATTGATTATGGAGTTCCGCATTCAATCTCCATAAATGATACAAAAAACGGCGACGATTTTTCTGTTGTAATCGATAAATTCATGTCCGATGTCATGCGGGCAGACAAAGTTGTAGCACATAACATTTCGTTTGATAGGGATGTTATTTCCCGAGAGATGCGTAAAAGGGATATTCCTCCGTTTACGTTTGAACGCGCTATACGGTCAAAGGGCTTTTGTACAATGTACAAATCAAAAATTTTATGTGACATGAAGAATAAAAATGGAAACTTAAAAGTCCCAAAACTTTCAGAGCTTCACAATTTCTTGTTCGGTTGTGAACCTACAGGATGTTTGCATGATGCATTGTACGATTGTGAAGTCACACTCGTGTGTTATAAAGGGCTTAAAAAATATACGATATAAAATATTAATGTATTATGAAACTCTTGGTATATCAAAAAACGCATCACAGGATGATATAAAAAAAGCGTATCGAAAACTTGCAATGAAACACCACCCGGATAAAGGGGGAGATTCAGAAACTTTTAAAAAAATATCAGAAGCGTTTGCCGTGTTATCAGACGAACAGAAAAAAAGAAATTTTGATACATACGGAAACGCAGATCCGGAAATGCAGCATTCAAACAACAGTCCATTTGATATATTCGAAAATCTTTTTCAAAGACAAACAAGGAGAAATAATATACCTACTGCATGTGATTATTATGTTTCATTGGAAGATGTTTTTAAAGGAAAAACTATTCGAATGAATGTGACACATGATACTGCATGTCAACCATGTAATGGACAAGGTACAACTAAACCACCTATAACATGTGAAACATGTAGGGGTGTAGGGTATACACAACATCAGATACAAATGGGACCAATGTGTCAAATTATACGGCAACCGTGTAATATGTGTAATGGTCAAGGTAAAATGCACGACCCCAAATATAAATGTACAGTGTGTAATGGTTCGAGTGTAAAGAAAGCTACTGAAACAGTAGACCTTAACATCAAACCTGGTATGAAGAATGGTTCACTCGTATCACTCGTTGGGATGGGTGATTATACATCGACACAAGGAAAGACAAATCTCACGGTTCGCTTGCGTTACAAAGAACACCCTCATATTCATGTACAAAACGATCAACTGTATATTAATAAAACTTTACATATCCATGAAGCTTTATGCGGCACAGTTATAACACATACACATCTAAACGGTCTATCGTATAATATAGTTATCAATCGTGTTGTAAAACCAGGTGACATTAGTATGGTAAAAGGTCTTGGAATGACATCTGGTACCGACCTTGCTATAAAGTGGAATGTAACGTTTCCGTCAGTCGTACTGAAACCTATGCACGAAGCACTTAATTATTCACCACCGGAAGCGGTCGATGGTATTACCGTTCATATAGCTTAATTCCATCCGTATGTGCCAATGATAACATATGTTCGAACGTATCGATAGCATCCAAGATCTCAGTCATGCTGTGCGCACTAAATATCTGCACACGCCCAAGGTGATCGCAAGCTACATTTAGGGTTCGACCAGCCTTGGGGTACATTTTGACTGCATAGCGACGTCCTCCAAGTTCAGGTTCGTGTGCAATTACCTTATGAAAAAATCGATTGGCAAATAAAGGAAGTTTGTCGATTGGCGTGATGTGCTTGCCTGTATCGTATCCTGCGTTCATCATGGACATCCGAAATATTGTGTCACCCACACCAGTAACAAATGATGAGACAATATGATGTATATCATTGATGTACCACTCTACAACATCAGCAACCGATACCCCTGCAGCTTCTGCTATTTCTGTCAATACTGCATACTTTGGAAATCCACCACTTATTTTTATCTTTTTCGCAGATGGGAAAGCAATCACAGATGTAAGAGTGTGCCCTGTATTTATCTTGAAATGAATACTACCTGTCGATACAGGCGGTTCGACTGTGCTTTGTGTATCCCAATCCAACAACGAGCTTCCAAGTTTACCTTTGGCAGCAAAACGAACGCATGATGTTGTTGCAAACTTCATCAAGCGTCTTGTTTCGAATTCACGACCGTTGTGTTTGCTAATATTTTTGCACATGTCATTCACAGTTAATGACAAGTCGTGAGTGACCATTCCTTGAAACATCTGTAGGTACCCATTTTTTTCCATGATTGCGGTCATCGTGCCATAAAAAGTGATCCATTTCCAGCTTTTTTTTAGATATAAATAATAATGGATTCTCGATATTTCGATATTATGAAACGTCGATTAAAGAAATTGAAACACGCAACTATCGGTAGCTCCAAACCTTTACCTTTGTTTCTACTTCACGAAGCACAACCTAAACTCGACGCGATTGAGCAAATCCGTGCGGATTTAAAGGCTGAAAATATTGAAGTACCAGGGATTGTTGTCGCAGGCGCACAAAGTGCAGGTAAGAGCTCTTTACTTGAAAGTCTTTCCAATGTAAATTTACCAAGTGGTGAAAATATCACCACACGTGTACCACTCATACTTCGTCTGGTCCATAAGGCAAACGTTGAAAAATACGCAATTATAGGGGAGGACCCAGACCTTGACAAAAATGGAACCAAGGTCAGGGATTTAGAACAATTACCACAACGAATCATTGATTTGACAAATAAAATTGCGGGATCAAGTGGTTGTGTGTTGGACAAACCGATTCACGTAAAAGTTGTTTCGAGTGATTGTTCTACTATGACATTAATAGATTTACCAGGCATCACACACTTATCCGTGAATGATGAACAAGAGGATATTCACTCTGCAACAGTTAATCTCGTAAAGAAATACATATCAAACGAACAAATGATAATTTTATGTGTTGTTCCTGCACTTGATGATTTTGCAAACTCTGAAGCAATAAAACTTGCAAAATCAATTGACCCGTCTGGTAAACGTACACTGGGTGTGGTAACCAAAGTTGATCTTTGTAAATCTGATACCCGAATCGCCGAAAAGTTACGTAGCGAAGGTAATAATGTGAAAATGGGACTTGGTTTTGTTGCCGTAAGAAATCGATCTTCAGACGAAAGACATCTCAGTATTGCCCGATTAAGGGAGATGGAGAAACACTTTTTTGAAACTGATTCTCATTTTAGCGGTGTCGATAGTCAGTATTGGGGAATTAACACGCTTGTAAGTCGTATAAGCGAATTACAATCGAATTCGATTGATGCATTTATACCTAAAATGATAACACAACTTACTACTCGGTCAGAGGAACTTCGCACTCAATACCAATCATTCGCACCTGAATTTCATAATGATGTTCAAAAAATACAACACATGTTGAAAATTGTTATTTCAGTTGTCTCTGAGTTTAAATCATTAGCAAAGTCTGTGGATGATTGCATGGAAGACAAACATTTACATGTCAGTCCAAGAACTTTTGAGATGTACAAACGGTTTTGTGCAAAACTTAAAGCAGCACAACCTGATTTTAATTCTACTGAATTTGAAGAACGAATCCGCTCTGCAATAGAAGAATCAAAAAGTATTATGTTATTTAACTTTATGTCGCATGTTGCTTTTAATCAATTGTATGTTGAAACTCATATAGCTCCATTTCGTCTTGCTTGTCAAGAACTTGTCGATGAGACACATGAATATATTCGTACAGTAATGCAAACCATTATTCATAAACAACTTAAAAACAAATATCCCCCGTTGTTACAAGCAACTAAATTAGTGATTGATGATTTTCTATATTCACAAAAAAAAGAGGCAAATGATATGATTACAAAGCTTATTGATGCAGAAGTGTTTATTTTTACACAAAACGATGAATATTCTTCAAAAGTAAAATCTATTTCGAACGAGGATCCTACCCGGTTCATTCAACAGGCGCTTAAGGTTTATAGCGATATTTCTATTACTCGATTTTCTGACTTTATACCAATGCAATGTCATCATACGTTTGTTACTACCGTGTATAAAAAATTACACGAATATGTAGACCTTGAAAAAATGTCCGTCCATCTTATAGATGATTCTGATGTTGTTAGTCGTCGAAAAGAAATTGAAATTACTATCACACGTTTCGATAAAGCTCTGAAAGTTCTTCAACGTCTATCTACAGAGTAAATTCCAACATCGTCAGTATTAACTTAGGTGGAATACTATAACGTTGGTGAAGGCAAACCGTCGATGTTGTTGGATGTCCTCCAGAACTTTTCCCTTGTTGAACAGTCGTCGAATGTCTCCCAGTAGATTTAGCCCAAATACATCTACAACCTTTTCTACATACCATCGCTTTAAATGGTATATTACTCCAAATATCAGTGTCTTTTCTGTACCTATAACCATATTTACAATATGAAACTGTTACACGGTTCATACCACTCTCTTTCATTGCTTTTTCATGTCTTAAAAGTCCAACCGGATTTTCCAAAGCGTACCACTTGGGCTTGAAGTATCTTAAAATACACAATGTACGCATTATCACTTTCATGGCACCCTCGATATCCCGATGTCCCGTTGTTTTCGCTTTACTAAATTCGGTACACGGTGGGCTTGCCCATATCATATGAAAGTATCCACGGGGGTACTTTTTATAATCCCATTTTAAAATATCTTGTAAATGCGTTGGTTGAAATTTGTTAGAATTATCAACACTTGTTATTGTATATCCATTTTTTTTTGCAACTTTCCCAACACTTCCAGTCCCGCTGAACAATTCGAGCAAATGCATTATTAATTTTTATAATTTGTGTGAAAATAATTTAAAAATAATAATAATAAGTTATATATATATTCATGATGGTATATCTCATTAAATTGAATTATCTATCTTCATATTATGGACGTGCATGCGACCCCCATACATATCGCTCAAGTGTATTGTGTTTTCCGTGTCGTGAATCTGCTAATATGTGCAGAAAACGTATGATTTCATATAAAAATGCAAACGGCATTTATCCACATTTCGATAACCTTGATGTTGTTGATATTGATGAATCAAAAGGTTATGGAGATTTACAGGTGTGTCGTGCTAAATTCGATATGGTTCAATATCATTTCACCGCGCATAATATATCGCTTTTGATGTGTGCATCTGATGATGCACTCATATATACAGAGTATCCTATTGAAATCCTCGATCACAGTTTTTATGCAAATATCTTAGATACGCAAATCGATAATATCGATATCAAATGAACAACAATTTTTTACCACCATCGTATACATTCGCAAGCCCCGATTCTATCATGAGTTGATTTATACTTTTATCACGCTTTCTGTTTCTGCGTTTGTATAATGTCACAAGTATTCTACCATATTTGTCATTCATATGACATTGGAGGAAAACGTAAGCACCAACACCACCTGATATTTCAATGAACTTTTGACGCGCATCTTTAGCTTTATCAATATGCTTTTCACGATTTGCGATTGATTTTAATGGACGCATTTCAGGTGTATCATACCCAACAGGACGAAATGTAAGTTTTTTTACAATACCATTGTGATGAATACATGCCCTAAATGTATCACCATCGTATACATTGACGATTTTTCCAAATAACTTTACGCCATCCATATTAAAGGCTTTTAATTTATCTGTTACACCACGAAGAATATAATACTTGTGATACATATCCCTAAAGAATGTATACATTTGTGTGTTTATTACAGAATCTTATTGTTTAAATTAATATATATCTATATACTAATGGAAAAAAGCGTAAAGACTCTCCTGAATGATTTTTCACTCGTAAAAAGCGTTGAAAAAACTATGAAAAGCGGACAAACTCTATTCGGTCTACTCGTGTTATTTCAGGCAATGGTCGGACTGAGTGATCTACAAAGCCCAAGACGAATAAAAGCATATGCCAAACATCCTGTTATGAAATCTTTGGGATTATTCATTGTAGCCTTGACAGCAACAAGGGACGTTGAAATTGCCATAATTTCGACTCTGATCTTTGTTATTGGGTTGTATTTCTTGCGAGAAGACGATGAACGTGGAAATTACCCATACTAAGAATATGTTGTTATCTCAAACAATAATGTATGTTTTATAATATTATTCACATCAAGCGGTTGAACAACCGCTCCATTCTGCTTTTTAAAACGAACGTGTATTTTACCGAATTTTTGAAGAGTTGGATTAAATATATAGACTTTTCTATCAAAGTCACTCCCCCTCATCGGCTGTACGATTCCCGTTGCAATATTGTCAAAATAACATATCGCAAACGACCTATGTGCACCGCTTCCATCAATAGAATTTAACCGATCCCTACATTCTTCAATATCTATTATAACATAATTTTCGTCTTCAATTTTAGGAAACGAAATGCCTTTTAACTCTATACTATGAACATTTTTGTATGGTGTATCTATTATTATTGTATAATCAAAATCGTTGATTTTTGTAGTTACATCACGGCTATCTACAAAAAATATATGTTTTCTCTTTTCTCTTTGTATTTGTGTTTGTTCCGGTAAATACAAATTCGAAAAATGATTTTCGCTGTATTTTCCATTTTCGACTGGACATAACTGAGGATTCATATTATCTTGAAATATATTATTAATATTGCATTTATGTTTGACCTGATATTCTACTTACATCTAAATCATTACTTTTTATTAATTGTTCAAGCTCGTCTATTGGACATCCTTTTAAAGTGCCAACCTTACATTTATTGCTGTTACATTCTTCGAATCCAATATCAGTACCATAACCACTACACATGTATCCTCTACTTTTATGGTTTATACCAAATGTGTCCACGTATTCTTTAGTGTCACATCGAGTATCGTACACCAGCTTACCACTTGAATCTTTCTTAGTACAGTTATTATCCATTTTCCAAGAACATTTTGAACAATCAACCGGTGGTTTGTTAAACTCCACATTTCCCTCGAATTCTGGCATAAGAGACATCGGGTTTTCTTTAGCGTAAGCATACTCCTCAAACTTTGTGTTCATTTTATCGCGTGCAGTATCACTGAACACATCGTCCATATCGACAAATGTATCCTTTCGACAATATAATTCATTATATAACAGAAATATCATGTATAACAAAATGAGAATATAATAAGGCATTATTGTATGGCCTTTAATTTATCCTTCAAATGAAATGGCGTGCATTTTCCCATTGTCTCACTCGTTGTACCGCATTTCGCAGTAGTACACGTATCAAACTGTTTTCCTGTGTAATGACAATAATATCCCTTGTCGGTCATACCATTGCATTTTTTGTCCCATGATCCGTCCTTATTTATACAATTTTTTGCCATTTTATATTCACATTTTTTGTCACAGTCGATGTCGTCGTGATTAATATGAAAACTTTTAATATCCTTTGTTATTGGTACATCCGGTATAATATCAATTAATGTGCCGTCGTTAATATCACTAAAAAAAAACCTATTGACCAGAAAAATTACAATCAAAAATATAAAAATACCTAATCCAATTTTTGTCCGCGGGTATTTTATAGCCATTACATTAATATATATTTAAAGAATTGTTTAAATGGATATATATAATGAATACGCACATTAATCACGGGTATCGACCACATGGAAAAAACATAATGTGGTACGCGGCGTCTTGTTTAAAATGGCACAACGAGACATGTAATATATGGACGCACGTTTGTGGAGGATTAATATTTAGTTATGCTTTAAAATATGTTTGTACAGATACTATTACCGGTCTTACAATAGATGTGTTAGCTATCCAAATATACATCATAGCAATAATGATTATGTATTTGTGCAGTGTATGTTATCATACTTTTTGGCCAATATCGGATTCCGTTTGTAAAACCTGTTTATGTATGGACTATGTAGGTATACTTGTAGCAGTCGCGGGAACGTCCTCGCCACTTATAGTGTTTGTACTAAAACCATCGAATGATATATTCATAATGTATAGTTTGTTTGTTATCTGTATAACATCATATAGTATGTATGAAGTTCTTCGATGTGCGCAATCTTCAAATAATCGATTGAAATCATTTGTACTATCTGCATGGTATGTTCCTGTAATTTGGCTTCACGCAAAAATATATGGAGGACATTTAAATATTTATTATTCATCACTTGCAATCGGTATATTTTATCCAATTGGAGTATTCTTTTATGTTTTTCAGTATCCCGAAAAGAAATGGCCAGGGCATTTCGATATGGCCGGTAATTCTCACAATATTATGCACGTTTGTATTTTGGGCGCAACAGTGGGACATCTGTTACTCTTTATTAACAACCTAAAGTACTAATGTATATAACTTAAAACTGCAACGATGCATTTGAAGATTATTGAAATATTGACGTCCAAGCTCATTTCGCACTCGAAACATATTACCGAGTTGGAAAAAGAGATCCGTCAGAAAAATGCCGTCATAAAAAATATGTATAAAAAAGGATATAGTGACAAAAACATATACGATCGAAACTACAAACATGCACTGTTTATGGCAAAACAAGGAATGAGTCCGTACGACATGCGTGACAGATTTAAACGCGCACTACAACGGAATAAATCAATCGGATACGCGTCGCATGTATCTAACCTTACACATAAAAAGTCGTGTTAAACAATCTTAGATATAAAAGTAGTATGCATTTAATATATAATACCATGGTTGAGTGTCCTATTTGTTATGATGTATCGTGCTTCACGTGTGTGTATCCTTGTATGCATACTTTTTGCAAACCTTGTATAACCAAATGGATGCTAACTAATTTCACGTGTCCGATGTGTAGACAAATATGCGAACTAGCTATAGAGGATAAATATTATTATGGCGGAGATATCCGTTTGTTTAAAGTTATGAAACTTATCGGAGTATATTAAAACCCATATAAAAAAAAGATTTGTTCAATACGTATAAGATGTATGCAAAAACTATGAAACATAAGAGGCGCAACGAAGAAGAGGTAGTGGTCGCAGATGAACCAGTGGTTGTTGAAAGAATCACAGCCGAATGTGTTAAAACTGTTGGAAACAATATTTATTTTTATGCAGAAATATGTCCAGAAACAATTATGAAATTTAATACCACTCTTAAAATTTTAGAACGTGACATTTCCAAGGCCGCGAGCGAATATAGTTTCCATCCCGAAATTAATGTTTACATTCAAACTGATGGCGGAGACGTTTATTGTGGTCTAAGTGCAATGGATCATATTAAATCGTGTAGTGTGCATGTGAATACAATTATTGATGGTTGTGTGTGTAGCTCCGGTACGTTGATGATGCTTGGTGGTCATAGCAAATACATTATGCGCCATTCTTCGGTTTTAATTCATCAGATTAGAACGGGTTTTTGGGGAAAATGGGAAGAATTAAAAGACGAAAAGGAGAATTGCGAAAAACTCATGAATATCTTGAGTGAAATTTATCTCAAAGAAACTAACATTTCGAAGAAGAAACTAAAGAATCTACTGAAGCGCGAGTTATTTCTTAATGCAGACGAATGTATTAAATACGGTATTGCGGAGCATTTTTATTAACCTTAAGAACCTAAATATATTAATGATACAAATATGGAAAGCGCGTGTATGACGAAAGCCATGAGTTCTGTAGATATTGTAGATATTTCACATTTTGTCCGTGTCGTGCTTCAACATGAACATATTAATGTTGAAAACGTAGTTTCAAGTGTAATCGACGATATGGTTCACATGGGAGACGAACAGCGTAGAGATAGATTGTATTACTGGTGGAGGTCATGGACACGAGGACGACACCAATAAAAGTTTATTAGATAAATGCGATTTAAGTGACCAATGTAGCATATTATCACAACTCGGTCGAGAGTTTACATTTACGTCGTCAATCTCGATATGGTGGGACCGCATCATGATAAACAGGCGTATAAAAATCTTAGCATTTATGATGTACTCACATATTTGCGATTGCATCCAGCCTAAACCAATAGTTTATCTGTTTTGTAAAAAAAATCAAATCGTGGTCTTTTTGACCATAACTGGAATAAAGGGCTGATTGTCCGTCGCCAACACTTAACCCATTTTCTGTCAGCAACTGCATGTATTTCATTTGATAATGGGTGTCTTGTACATGAGAAAGCTTGTGTAATCCGGATTACAAGAAATCGTATACACTCCTAGAATATCTCTATCTGTGACAAATCGTGGTCAATATCGATATGATAAACAGGTGTATACGAAAATGATACTCGTTATTCACTCTTATCGGAAGCAAACATAAGTACTTAATAGAGCTATAGTATTAGGATTTCAATTAAAAAATATAAAGTTTCAATTTATTATTATCTCTTACTTCGCGAATTGTATCCATATTATCTAATGATACATATTCCATTTGCGTTTTATCAATGTTCTGAACAATATTAAACAAACCGTTGTTACTACATATGTATTCAAGTTGTCCGGTTATCACAAGTTTTGTATTTATACCTTTCTTATCAATGAGAGCATTCATTTGCCTTTGTGTGCTATTTTGCATATCAGTAGCGATAATAAATACGTTATCCAATTGTACGCCCCTTAAATTATCCAATGGTTCAATACTTATGAGTCGATTAATTTCATTCTGACTCATGTTCTGATTGAAAACTTTGTACATTGATTGTGTCCATGCACCTGGAAGATACTCTATATTAACATCGAGAACTTTGGATGGACGTGTGATAATTATTTTAAGTTTCTTCATACTCGCAATACGACATGGGATTAATATTTTGCCTGTACTTGAGGGCCCAGTACATACAATAATGTCATTATTGGATTGTAAGGCACGTGTATATCTTAAATGATTTGGTGTGCAAGAAAACTGAATCATATATTTATAAAAACGAAACATACTTTTATATAGTTCATGTTAATGAGGTTTGATAGAATCGGTACACCGTCCCAGAAATTATATAAAATTGATAACATAATCGAAATTTCGAGAACACCAAATGTAACAGCAGAAATCGGAGGATATGTACTAACAGATCATAAACTACGGTTTCACAACGTATCACAAGCTTATAAAGAGCATAATTCTGGTCGTCTGTGTATAAACATAAATAGTATTAAAGGTGTTCAGTGGCATATGCACCCCGTACAAACGGGTTGGTGGCCGTCTGGTGAAGATATAGCAAATTCAAGAAATACAGGTTCTGTGCTCGTTTCTCGATATGGTATATGGTTATATAAAAGAAATACACATGCGTTTATCAAAAGAGTAGTACATACAAAAACCGAAGAACTACAAACAGATTTGGTTAAAATATTACAAATAGGACAACAAGATGCGGTTGAAGATTTCACTACTTTTAAAGATTTAGGTTCAAGAGTGATATTCAAATATATGAAGGATATAAAGAAATATGGAGTCGAAGTATTCTTTTTATGGGACTTTCAGATTGAAAGTATGCAAGACATGATACTCACATACTTGAAAAATGTAACGATTAAATAACCATCTCGGCCTTAATTATTCCACAATGATTATAATCGAGTAACGTAAAATCCCTCGAAGATAATGCGTCCAATGATGCGTGATTTAATTTTAGTGTAGGAAAAGGTTTTGGTATATTCTCTATCTGTTGTTTTACGGCCGTCAAATGATTCATATATATATGAGCATCTCCTATACAGATAGTGAGTGTTTCAGGTACCAAACCAGTTTCTTTTGCAATCAAATATGTCAAGGCTGAATAACTTGCAATATTAAATGGAAGGCCCAGAAATACATCAGCAGAACGCTGATACATTTGACACGAAAGGCCACCCTCTTTTGACACATAAAACTGACAGAGCATGTGACATGGAGGTAATGCCATTTCCTCCAATTGTTCAACATTCCAAGCACTAATTATATGCCTTCGTGACATCGGGTCATTTTTGATTGATTTTATAACACCTGCTAACTGGTCTATCCCTTTATCAGTGTAATTACCGTCGCAATTTGTATATTTTGCATTCCAGTGACGCCATTGGAATCCATATACAGGACCACAATCACCATCTTCATATGCAAGATTACGAGAATCAAGGAATTCTCGTGATGTATTACCGTTCCATATCTTAACACTCTTTTCATTTAATCGTCGCGCTGAAGTGTCACCGTTTATAAACCATATGAGTTCTTCCATGACACCCTTCCAGTACACTTTTTTTGTAGTGAGTAAGGGGAATGAATCTGTAATATTAAATCGAATGCTATGTCCAAAGCTACTTATAGTGTCTACTCCGGTGCGATTGTCTCTTCGTGAACCATTTGCGATTAAATCTTTCATTAACGAAATATATCCCTCTTCGTTTAAATACATTATGTATTCAATGACTTATGTTTTTAAGTAAGGTTCATTTTTATAATAATTGTATATAATACAAAGCAATGGATAAAACAAGTGCACCCGTATTCGTATCTATTGTCCTATCAATCACAATGCTCAACAATTTTCTCCAATCTGAATATATGTTAGACATCGTCAATCGATTGCTCGGACTTGATTCCAGTATCCCCTTGAACTTTGAAGGAGATGCTACTATAGAACACCGAATGTACATGTCACTATTGCATTCTATTGTACTCATTGTTCTTGTAAGTCTTGGCGCCATTCCATATGTTATGTATATTACAGGTGTTGTTAATAAGGCCGTCAAGTAAATATATTTATAAGTAATGGACACTAAATGGAAAAATCTTCTACTTGGTCCTAATAAGTATACAACCGGCCTTGTTTTTTTATTAGCTAATGTTATGGGCTTTTTTGCTAAAATGAAAGAAAATAATATGTCTCAACCCGATACATTTACAACTCTTTTTATGGTTGTTCTTGTGGCGTACGCTCTCTCTTAAATATATGCGCATACCGTTTATGAAACTATAAACGATATGTTCACTTCGGTAAACAAAATACATTACCGTTTCTCTTGCAATATGTACAACCATCTACTATATACGGCAACGGAGGGTGTGAATGTTTATCATCAATGCACACTTCCCTTGAAGATATCTTTCCCAATAAAAACGTCTCGATTCTCGAAGCAAGTACGCTCTCGATTTGAGTGATTGTGGTGTCCATGTCCTGTTTCTTACTTAAACATATTGTCTCTTAAGGTGGTAATAATGTCAGCGTGCGTCTTAGTACACGTCGATGGTACTCTATCTGATGTGTATGTTGACTTTGACAGTAATGGTCACGGAAAATTGCTCGGTGGCAAAGTTACAATTATTGGACAATTGCCAACCGTTCCGCCTGTTGTAATTATATCTAATGCTTCTAAACATAATCTTGTTGAAAATTCACATATTATACCGTTTCCTTTACAAAACGAGCAAGTATATGGCGAAATGTTACTTATAGGAATGGATGCAGGTATTGCCCATGATTTTACAGTATCGGACTATGCTATTTACAAGGAATCACTTTTACGATAGTCCTTTGCTTCCTATACCCTTTCTTTGGTATGACACATCCATATGATATCTTTCCACAAGTTGACCTATACCTTTCATACATCTTCATGGCTTTCATAAAATCCTTTTTCGTATCCTTGAACAAAGGCCAATCTTTTCCAGTCTTTTTGTGAATATCATATTGTACTTTATTATGCACACGAAAAAGCCAACGCGCTGTTGAGCTTCGTGACATAAAAACCGCAGATGTCAATCGTAATTTCGGATCATTCGACCGGATAATTTTTTTATAGTTGTCACGACAAGCACCACATGGTAATACTTCTCCGAGTGATTTAAAGAATCGTAGATAACCAACCGCCCTCGAAGGACTAAAGTTTAATGTTACTATATGTAAAAAAAACCATGCACAAGGTCCCCACACTTTTGTTTGAAATCCGTTTCTACTTTCGATTGAAGTCATTATATTATGTCGTGATATTTGTTCAGTATTCTTTTTCGTTAAGTAATAATGAAGATTGTATTTTATTCCAATTGCCAATCACGAGGAATCCGATGGTTTTTGAAACATTCGGCCTGTAACGAACTCAAAATTACATCTTGTATATTAATTGATAATTATTTATTAATTAAACATAAAAGAAAAATACCATCAAACGTGCTAAAAGAAGCGGATGTGTTTATTTATCAACCTATACAAAAAAAACACGGTATATATTCGACCGATTTAGATGTCAAAAATAATGTATTGTCTCATCTACCGAAGCATTGTAAACAGATTTCGTTTCCTTATATTTATAACTCAGCATTATGGCCGATAATCAAACCATGTGATATTGATGGTTTCGCAGGAGAACTCCCTGGAAGAGGCGAATATATAAATAAAAAACCAATACACAAACTTATCGACGAAGGAAATACAATCGATATGATTTTACAATTATTTGATAATAAAAAAATTGACTTTGAATATAAACAACGATTCTTGAATTGTATGGATATATTGCGCAAAAAGGAAACAATATGTGATATTAAAATCGCTGATTATATTCAAAACAATATACATTCGCGCAAACTTTTTATTACACAAAATCACCCAACCACATGTATATTCGTGCATTGTTCGAACCAAATTTTGAACTTGTTAAAATGTAAAGTTCAATTCGATTACAATACATATGCAGAAAATATAATTAATTTACCTGGAAAGTGTATGCATTCGTCATACGATTTAGATTATTGGAATTTTGCATATAATGTCGACACTATTGATGATGCAGTATATAGAGACCATATAAAAAATATATGCAATAATTATATTTTAAAAATATAAACCTTTAATATATGAAGTTAGTTATATATTCAAACTGTCAAGGTCAAGGGTTAAGATGGTTTTTAAAACATTCTGACTGTCACATGTTGAATATAACGTCATGTCACCTATTGTATAACTATAAAATTTTAAAATTTAAAGAGAAAATCACAATACAAATTCTAAAAAACGCAGATGTGTTCATATATCAACCAATCCATAAAAGGCATGGTATATATTCGACCGATTTGGATATAGAAAACAATATATTATCACACTTACCTACCCATTGTAAACAAATTTCATTTCCTTATATTTATAATTCTGCATTGTGGCCGGTTATAAGACCATGCGAGATTGACGGATTTACTGGTGAATTTTCGAATATGAATGAATATTTAAATCAAAAACCTATACATCAACTAATTGATGAAGGATGTTCGATTGATATGGTGCTTCAATTGTACGAAGAACAAAAAATTAACTTCAATTTTGAAGAAAGACATACAGAGTGTATGACTTTATTACGTCATAAGGAGCTTACATGCGATGTTAAAATCGCAGATTACATCGATAGCAATATACATTCTCGTAAACTGTTTCTCACGCAAAACCACCCGACTACATGCATGTTTGTTCATTGCACAAATCAGATATTACGCATGTTAGATTGTAAAGTTCAGTTCGATTATAATAGATATCCAGAAAATGTAATCAAATTAGCTGGATTGTGCAAACATTCAATGTATGACATTAAATTCTGGAATTTTACGTATGAGGTTGCTGACAACAAAGACGAATATAAAAATGATATACGAAACATATGCAACAACTATAATATTACTAAAAATACGGATAATCTTAAATATTAAAAGATAACGATACTCTAAATGCACAACATTAAAGATCATACAAACAATTTACATATGAAAAATTTCTTTGGTCGTTTTGGAAATAATATAATTGAAATATCGTCTGGGATATATATAGCAAAAACGCATAATTCACGATTTTCACACGAGAAACATGATCTTATTGATGATACTACTTATGATTTCACACGTATAGATGATCCAGTTAAAAAAACGAATACATTTTTGTCTCGTGTGTTTTATCACGTTGATAATATTCCATACATAGACCGGGTGCATATCTGCCAAGAGTATATACGTCCACGAATTAATTGGATCGTTGATAATCCACTCGATGATTCTGTTTTAGTGATACACGTAAGAAGTGGCGACCTATTTGATGGCTATTGCACATGTCCTAAAACAGGTAGAAAAATATTTTGCAATCTCGGACTGTACCCACAACCGCCGTTTGAATATTATAAACGTGTGATTAATGATTCGGGATGTACATCAGTTCGTATTGTAACCGAACCCGATATGAGAAACCCAGTTATACAAATGATTATTGACGAATATGATCGAAGCGATATAGAGGTAAATGTTCAAAGCAAATCATTTAAGGATGATGCAAATACAATTTTAAATGCTAAGAATCTCGTCATATCGGTTGGTACATTCAGCTTTGCGCTCGCAATGTTAAGCAATAATGTTAAACGATTATACGTAATTAAAGATTATATAAGTCCTCCAAGACTTGCTTGTGGTATGCAAAGTACACCGGGTTTGAAAATGATATGGTACAACCTACATGATTATATACCATTATGTAAATGGTTTTTATCGCATGAAAATGTACAACGAATCAAAAATCATTCGTCAGATAAGGTTAGTATATGCGTTGACGAGGATTGTCAATCCGTCTTAGGCGATCCTTCCCGTGTGATATTATCATCTCCGGAGTGATTAATTCAAAACAAATATATCCAATACAACGTTCTTTATTTGGTCCAACATACAAAACTCTATTTTCATTGCTAAAACCACATCGTCTATCACGATGACATCTGACACTAAACGCTAACACGGCTTTCTTTGGCAAAATACGATACACCTCTGCCATGAAAAGCTGATCAACATACCACCCTTTATCACACTGCATATAATTACTAAGTAGCTCTGCAAACGGTTTCATGATACCGTTTCTAACACCAAATGCACCCGCCATGACAGGAAATCTATGCGATACAGAGTCTCGTGATATTTGAAAATCAAAATCGGTTGCAAGCCATCGATTGACTGTATCCACATCACGTTCGGTTAGTCGTGAATCGGCGTCCCTACATATGATGGTATCATTTGTTTCTGTCATTTGTTTAAAACGCCACATTGTATTCTTGGCTAACATATCATCACCAGACATGTGATATAGCTTTACGTTATCACGAGACTTTAAATCGCTTATGATTTCTAACGGAACCGTGTCGTTATAATGTATTGATACCATCCATTCTGGAAAAAGTTGTTTCGCTAGTATACAATTCTCGATCATGCCCAATGTATATCCCGTTCGGTCACCGTATAAACAAAATGAAATGATCTTCATTATATTGTTTCAAATTAATTATCGTAATGTTTCACGCAGTAGTTATAAAAATCACCTAAAGACCCCAATACTACATTACATAAATACATAAACAGTCAGTATACAGCAATGCAATACACAGGATTGAAGAAGCATCAGGTTGGCATACTAATGAACCGATTGAAATTACTCGACAGTGTGTATATTACACACAATGTCGAGAGAGAGTTATCAGAGCAGTTTGGTGTCAAGGTGTTTTGTCACTTTGTCTTAAACGCAACTATCGAAGACCTATTGGTCATCAATACAGAATGGAAATATGTTTCTGGTCATTTGATGAAACTTCTCGATCATAAAGCAGAAACGCAAACCCTCGTGTCACGGAATGAGTATGACACAATAGTTTCTTTATTTTAGCAAAGGTTTTATGTATATCTATCCAATAGAGAGTCATGACTTTTTGTATCGTTTACGTGCTCGATAAGGAAATCATGTCTAGTGAAATTTATTTGTAATACATTATATTACAAGTATAAAACAATAGACACTTACTGTTATATACATACAAATGGACGACGTTGTCATACAAACATTATATGAAATGCTTATAGATAGGGGTTTTGAAAAAAACACGTTTACATGGGAAGAGAGTAGGCTGTCGGCAGATAAAGGGAACGAACGCATTTACGTCCATCTGCTTCTTACTGGAAAGATTGGTGTTAAACATATGAATGACATCAAAGATTCTGCACACGATGATAAAATTAAGCGTTTGATCATCATCTATAAACAAAACATAACATCATTTGCAAAGCATGTTATTGATGAAATGGTTACGTCTGGAATTGAAATACAATTATTCAAAGATAGTGAGCTTTACTTTAATATAACAAAACACGTTCTTGTTCCTAAACATACTTTATTGTCACCCGAAGAAAAACAACAATTTATTTCACGATTTAACGTGACAGATTCACACATTCCGCATATTAAAAGAACCGACCCCGTCTCTAAATATATGGGTTTACGTACGGGCGACGTCGTCGAGATAATAAGAGAAAGCGAGATATCTGAAACCTCGATTTATTATCGCATATGTTTATAATTTTTTCATTTGTATAGTATGTATCCACAAATGTATCCTCCAATGTATCCACCTCTAATGTACGGACAGACGGGACAAAGCGGTCAGAGTAAAAAGAAAATGATACTAATGATTGTTTTAGTGCTTGGTATAGCTGCTGGCGCGTGGTATTATATTACAAATTACAAGAATGTGAATGAATTAATAAAAGAAGTTGGACACGTTTTGACGACCGAAGCAGTGACTACCATAACAACTAAAATGACAGCAACAACATTCGAAAAATATGTGAATGATACAGGATTAGTAACAATTTGGGCACCGAATACACTCAAACCATCAATAACACAAATGTTTCTTACTACACCTTTGTTAGATAAAGATACAATTAAAATCGATATGCAAGATGCTTACAAAAAGGACTACGTTTTAAGTGGAACGTTCCCAACATTCGTGTATGTATTAGCAGATGAGGTGATAGCCTGATTAATTATTGGTTATTCTTTTCATATTTTCTTGACATAACATATCGTAAAATATACGCGATGACCGAATCATTTTAAATTTAACCCTTTTCCACAAGGAATTAATATTAAACAAGTACGTGTTATCATATCTCACATAGACATAATAATCTTTTGCATTTAGTATTTTGACACTTGCTTTTAACATTTTTATTGCCTGCATCATAAAACGAATATCTTCTGCCATACTTATATGAGGATATTTTACCCGTTCAGAAAATATACTTCTACGGTAACACAAAGTTCCACCTTGAATTCCATTATAAAACCGTTGGTGTAATGCTTTTTTCGATACAGCTCTATAAAACTCTATTTTACAAGCGTCCATTATAGCAAAGTTTGTATACACAGTCATATCATATTTTCCGGCTAAAATAGGCTGTATTTGAGACATTATACGATGATTACTATAGTAATCATCATCATCCCAATGAATTATTATATCGCCAGTAGAATTTTGTACACCGATGTTCCTTTTTTCTCCTATTGAAACTTTTTTTGTCAAAGAAATATACTTAGTTGTAATATTACCTTCAGAATTGGTTGGAAAAATACGTTGATCATATAATTGAACCGAATCATCTATTACAATCAATTCTATTGTGACATCACCGTATTTCTTTTTGAATTCTGTGGTGAACGTTTGACTTTTTAATAATTTCATACAATGTGGCATAAATCTTTCACGATTATATGTCGGCAGAATACAACTCACTTTTGTTAATTTAGTCGGTTTCATTACTTTTGTTGATTTTACAAGATCAAATTTAAATTTGAAATCATTCGGGTTTGACGTATTTGTATGAACTAACATCGCGTCAATGTCGCCCATTGGTATTTCTTTTAACATCACACTCGCATCAGATTCATGATAACTTACAATATAAGAGTTGTTAATGTGATGCTTGGTTATTCCATTAGGAAACGATATCGTTACACGCTTATTACTTCGTGGCAAATAAGCATCACTGCATTTTCCAAGTTCAAAAGTTGTCACGTTAACTGTATAAAAAATCCAGCCGTAGAATAATCCATCGTATGATTCTTCTATATTTGTCATACGATGAACCTTGTGTACGTTTGATGGTACACGCTTTAAATTAGTTAAATTTTTCGTTTTAAGGTTTTTCTTAATTTGATTCATAAAATCTTTAAGTTGTACAGGTTTTAACCGGTCTACATTAGGGTAGTGAATCTTGTAATGACCAACACCGAGATACAAGTTATCCTTATAAGGTATTAATGGTGTCGAGTTACTGAAACGCAAAAATTTAAATTTGCCCATACTTGCATTCGAGTAATCTCCGATTCTTTTTCTTACCCGCTCTAAAAAATCACTATTCTTTGGATTTATTGTTGTACACGAATCAGCCTTTATAAAACTCCACGGGTCAGGTGCATATTGATAATATAATATTCCATTTACCTCAAACGGCGCCCAGTTCTTTTCAACCATTTTTTGTTTCGATGGACATATAACTTTCTTTGATGTAAATGATTGCCCCGATGGACCGATTTTTAAAACACTAGAATACATAAAAGCACAAAATTTATTGTGGTAGTCGTACCATTTTTCCATTAAATTATCACTTTCGCCTGCTCTATTACCATACATTTTTATAAAGTTAACCCATGGAAAATATGGCTTCTTTTTACCATTCACAACATGATGATAACATTTCTGTTGTAATGATTTGTTTTGTGAGTTGAAAGCATCTTTATATTTTATTGGATCAAGTCGATTCCATGTATTGAAAGTTGATAAAATACTTCCATCGTTTGTTTTAAATACACGAGTATCCTCCTTTGCCTGTCCACCTTTTGAAATGTTGTCATAAAGTACTTTTACACCCATATTTTCGTCTATTGTGACCACGCATATACCAGTTCCATTAAATAACGATTGTCTCCAATTATGGATCCATGGGTGTCCTATATCACCCGCTGCTTTGGGAAATTTACCGTTCGGGTCCTCTTTTATCCATGCTCTATATGCAATTAAATACATATCATCTTTTAAATGTATAATTGACGGACCCAATTTTATCACGTGACGACGATGCACATTGCCAAACGACGCCTTTAGTGTGTTGTAATTTGTAAACGAGGATAATTCAACTGTGTGTTGTTGCATTATATATACAAACTATAATACATTTGAAGTTGATCATAATACAACCTTTATTGCTACACACGCGTAAATTTGACACGAAACTATCAAAACGTGAAACAATGTAAAAAAAACGTATACAATAATGAAATTCCCTGACCAAAAATGGATGTCATGGACAGTATTTTTTAAGACATTTCCGGGTTTGAAAAAACTTTCATATGGGTATTTTGGTGATACTTATAGAAAAGACAATATTGTTTTCAAAGTCGTGTATAATTGCAAACGTTCAAGAGACGAAATCGATATAACCAAACTTGTTACGAAACTTGAATCTCCTTTCCTTTCAAAGTTACACGCTTCATATTTTTGTAAGAAAGCACATTTTTTCGGTGATAGAAATAATGGAGTTTTCAAATGTTGGAAGGATTGGAATAAAGTTAAATCGGGCAACGGCATAATACTTGCAATGGAATATAGTGGTCAATCCTTTAAGACGTATTTAAAAAAACATTCACTATCCAGACAAATGATGTTATTAATGTTATACGCAATATATACTTTTCGAGTAAAGACTAAATTGCATCACAATGACACCTATCTTAATAACTTTACTGTCAAAAAAATAAAAAAACAAGATATATTCTTGAACATCTCAAAACATGTATATGAGTTGAAAAACGTAGAGTACATTCCAGTCTTGTTGGATTACGGTAAATCAGAAAAGAAACTTACTGTGCGTGATGAAACAGATATTTCGATTCTTATGGATAACCTTTTTGCATATACCGAGTTGACTTGGATATCGGATATGTACCAATTTGATAATGCGTCTAAAATGATTGCACGCCATTTTAGTTCTTTTCGAATGATTTAATATTATATACATTAATGACTCGCATTGCCATGTTCATACGAATGGGAAAGCCATATGACGATGTCAAAACCCGTGGACGACCATGGCTTGCACATCTTAAGACAAAAATTGTCTCACCTGACCTATCTGTCTATTATTACATCAAGTTTATGTATCCTGATGTTAAAATAATGAAATTTAATCGAAAAAACTTTGCTAAAATTAATGATTATAAATTTGATAGAGTGTTTGCCGGGTGGGAAGAACTCACTTTGCCATTCATGGAATTCGCTAAAAAAGATGATAAAATTGGATATAACAAATTTGTTAAAGACTTTAAAAATGTACAAAATCTGTTCCCAAAGTTTAAATATATTGAGTTTATTACCGATAAATGTAAATATTATGCATATCTGAAAAAAAATGGAATCCCAGTAGCGCCAACCAAATGCTTTAAATCCCGCGTTTACAAATACATAAAACAACACGCATTTGTAAACGACAAAACAAAAGTGTTCATGAAACCTACACCAGGTGGAGAGAGTAAAAATACTGGTTCATTTACAAGACATAACTCTTCACTTGAGAATTATATCTCCACAGTTGCCCAAAAGAAATATGACAAACTTGTGGTGCAACCCTACCTTCAGAACTTTGCAACCAAAAAACATCCAGAATTACGTACTTATTGGATTAATAAACAATTTCAGTATACCATCAGTACAACCGGTAAAGGCTTTGATTGGAAACGTATTGATACAAAACCAAGCACATATATACTTAATAAGAGCATAAAAATATTACGTTTGTTGGAAACGAAATTCAAACAATCCTCCCTTCTAACACGAATCGATTGGGGATATGATCGAAGTATTGGATTTTTTGTTAACGAAATAGAATATTCTCCAGGTCTGTTTACTGAAATGTTCAAAAATGGTGGTACAGATTGGAAACTTGATATAAAAATAGGTGACCAAATGATACGAATGGTCAGGTAACTTTTGTGTATGTAGCAATCAGTAATGCATGTGTCTTGTCTGATTCAGAATACCACAACCGTTTTTCTTTGTCCCACTTAGCCCCTTTACTTTTTGCATCGTCCTTCATATCGTATGGAACTGATAAATAAACACGATTTTGTTTCTTAATATCTGGCAAACTCAATGAATATATATAATCGTGTAATAGAGAATATACAGTTGTTTTTCCACGCAATGCAAGCTCGCTCATTATGCGCTTCAAATCAATCGAATCTTGAAGTGCACGGTGTTCCTCGATGTAATTAGCATCAAACATATGTTTGAATATATTCTCAAGACTTCCCGATAAACACCCAGATAATTTTTTGGCAGGATATAGTGTGTCTCCGATAACAATGTTTTGGTACAACTTTTGCTCTATGTCATACCTCTTGATATGCGCCTGTAATACTTTCGAGTCGAAGTTTGACGCATTATGTCCTATAAGCATCACCACATCGTGGTCACTATCCCTAACCCATGTTAAGAAATCAAGTAGTACATCCCGTGTTGGTCGCGCGCTCATAACATCTTTGTTTGAAATGCCGTGAATTTCCGAATTATAAATATCATGTCCAGGATTACACAATTCAGAGAATGTTGCGTCATTGATGTCCACACCTGCAATTTCGATAATTGTATCGGCCGATACGTTCGGACGGTTGGTACATGATTGCGGAGATGTCTCAATGTCAAAGTAAACCATACGAATCCTTTCTAATGGTACTTTTCCACACATATACATGGCATCGACTTTCCCTTGATAAAGTTCTGGGTTTCGAATAGTCTTCAGAGTATAATCCTTGAAAAATTGTAGGGACTCCATATATCATATACATAGCCTATTCTCTTATATCTTGAATTTAAATGTACCAATTAACTTAGTAATTTTGTGGATACTTGGCTCCAAAAGTATTCTCAGTATGTAACGAAATATACAGATATTCGTCAGACCTTGCATATGATTTAAAACTATTTTCAATCGAATCTGTTAATATTGGCATTTTCCCTTCGATTGTTATAAACACACCACTCGATTCTTTTATATGCATATGATTACGAATGATACACAAAAATTTCGAAAAGGTGTATTCTCCGTTAACAAGAAATTTAGTTTTATCTATTATGCTTTCATTTGACGGAACAATTATGATAGGATAATACCCGGGAAATTTATCTCTCAATCGTCTAGACTTGTTCAATCGAACGTTACAATAATCCATTAATATACAGTCACTAAATGTTTCATGCAATAAACGACAAATTTTGAATGATCGTTGTTTATTAAATATAACCTAAACAGTCTGAATTAATAACAAAGCAAATACGAAATAATATGGCAACCTCATATGGTACATACTCTTTTCACGACATGAAGTTTGATATAGAAAAACCATTAACTTTGCACGACGCAGAGATATCAACATGTCGAAAGTGTGAGAGAAACTGGACGGGAGGTACACTGTGTTATGACTGTCATCCTAATTTTTTAACTTTTATTCAACCGAGAAAGGAATACTTGGAAGCAAATGCATATACTGGTAAAATCCCTCAAGAACTTGTAGAACGTTGGAAGTCAATTGACCCTCCTCTACCAATGAAACATAAATTTGTTTTAGCGGATGTAATTAAAAACTTAAAAACTTGATTTATTATGTAACGTCTCAATTAATATATTAATTCGTATATATTAATAAAACAATGAAATACGTGGGAATTGGTTTACAATGTACACCAACATCGGCGTTTGATCAAGCGGGTGTTCGCGAATATGCATATCCGTTTGATTGGATGTTTTGTCCTGGGAAGACATCTTATATAATAATGAAGATATGTTTGGAGGAAGGAATTGAAAATGCAATTGAATACATGATTACAGGATATAAATATTACATATTAAGGAGGAAAGAGAGATACACCTTGATGGAGAAACCAACAAATAGACAAATGAATCCGGTAACGGGCGTTGGGATTGTTCATAACGCTGTAAACGATGATTTTAAAGCGACATTAAAGCGTCGATTTGAAAGATTACTTATTGATATCCGGTCAGGTGTAAACATGACATTTGTATATGCTGACACAGCAAGTTATGCAATACAATACCATTTAGATGGAATTGATTTCGGCGTTGACGTAACTGAGTATTTGATAAAACTACACGTTCTGCTAAGCGCATATAACCCAAATATAAAAATTAAATACTTTTGCCATTCAGAACGAATGTGTGGCAAAGATAATAATGTAATAGAACATATTGGTTTTACTTCAAGGAAACGTTGGGAAATTGTGGCGGGTGTAATAGCTGAACACATAAAATTAAATCATTTAATTGTATAAAAGAACAAAACGAAACTGTCAATATGGAAAAGAATCAAGACCCAGAAGGTTTAAAGATTCATGTAAAGTGATTTAAATAATTACACTGGTATATATTTATTAGGCGGTTTTCGAGATGACCTGGATTGACGGAGGAGTTTTTTGTTTTGAAAGTTTTTATTCGTCACCATTTTGTTATACGCTTTCGTTGTATTTGTTAAACGCTTTGTTATGTTTCGTAACTCTTTGTCGTGTGTGGCAGTTATATTATTAATGCGTTTGCGATTTTTTACCAGGTCTTCAGTTATCCTTTTTAATTCAACCTCTAAACTTGCTACTTCTCGTTTGTGCTCATCTGCATAACGGGCATGTTCTTTGGTTAGTTCCTTATATGCTTCAGTACTCTTCTTCATTTCTTCAGTGGCCTTACGATTTGATGCTAATGATTTTGCACGTTCAATACGTAATTCCTCTGTAGTTCCTTTTATTGTGACATTCTTGGTTTTTATCTGATTTACCGCACCGTTATAATTGCTTTTCATATTTATAAACGCACGTTTCGAGTCTATAGCATACTTTTTCCATGTTTCGCGCAAACTCGCATATTGTATAAGACTCTGTCTCGTATTTAATTCATATGCATTCCATGATATCCTCGCATCGTACAATTCCTTTTTAACACGTGCTAACTCGCGTTCACATATATCATTCTTCAGTTTCTTCAGCGCCTCGTGATGTACACGTAATGCATTGGCGGGCAATTTTGTATCGAATTTCTTTCGCCTTTTGGTTCGTAGGGCTTTTGCTTCTTTACGTTGTTTCTGACTCTCGAGAGCAAACGCAAGACCATATTGTTTCTCCATCTATTGTTATGAATTTCTTTTTAACTTCTATTGATTATAATAATAAACTTTGCGGTATATATTTGTTATTTTACTCCCATTTATTCGTAAGGTTTTATAGGATTCTCTTTTATTTGATATAGTTTCTACACTTTCCAAAAATATAGGATATGTCGACTGCATTTATTATATCATTTATTTACATTTTGAAATCTCATTTCTTCCATTTAACACTGGTTTTAAGGTGTCGATCCAATGTTGTTCCCTAAGCTGTACATGTTTACTATCGCTTGATTCAATAGTCTCGATTACTTCCCAACGCATGAACCTTTGTGCACGTTCAAGAGTTTGATATCGTTTTCGCATATATTTGAACAACTTACGGTTTGAGCAGGGTTCAGAAACAAAACATTTACGATTCCTTGTATATATATAATATTCAAACGCCTGTCGTGTTCTACCTACATACAATGTTTTCCTTGAATTATTCGAAGGATACCCCCGATATATGAGGTCCGCCATTTATATTCATACCAACCCATCAAAGCTTTAGGTTCTGCGAAAACAGGTAGCCCTTTGCTGATGCCTTATTTACTGTAGGATTTGAAATTTAAGCTTTGAATTTAGTATCCAAGTATAATAGTTTGAAGGTTTAGGGTTTGTAGTTTTACCTCGTACAGATTCACTGCGTTGACCATCTTTACCAATTCTTTAACACCTATGTCTGCCAACATCATTGCATTTCTTTTCGCCACTCTTCTTTTCGCGTTGTCGACCATCTCTAATTCGCGCGTAATGATCTGCTTCCGAAGGTCGGCGAGGTTTACTTTGTACAAGGAGAGCTTGTTGATGTTTGCACGCGATGCGTCAATGAGATGTTTTGCGGTTTGTCGCCGCTTAGTAGTGTGCTGTGTAATCGATTTTTCGAGAATGTCCAATTTGCGTTTTTTGGGATTTTCGGCCATTTTAAGAAATTCGTGCCAGTGTGCAGGAAAATTGTGTCATCATCTTGTAAAGCTATCTGGTTTCTCATTGTTTTGAAATTAACACCCCACTCTCTTGTAGAAAGTATTTAATAGAGGTATTGCCACGAGTCATTTCTTATGTGTACGTAATATTTGGAATTAAAATTTTAATTAATATTAAAATGAGTACACAACTTTTGAGGCAAGTAAATGGAAATATTAAACCACCGGATTTTGAGCTCAAAGATTATATTGAGAGCGTTGACGTGATCGAATTCGTTGAAAAACAAGGGTGGTACTCATTGACCTCGTGTTATACAACAGATACAGATAAAAGCATTTACAGTATCTTGAAAGGTAAAGATGGTCATGTGTCCACTCATTATATACTTGATCCTAATTATGCGACAATAGCAACACATGGTAGTTATGAGGTACTAAAATGGTATATCAAAAAGAATTGGAATGAGACCGCAATGCAGTTTTTCGGTATGATGGATATGTCTTTAAAAGCATATGATAAAGAGCATAACATAGTTTGGGGTCTTCCAAATATAAAACGGGAAACGGATGCAGTATTGCTTCCAGGTTGGCAAACACGTGTTGATGATTATATCCGTGTAAAGTTTTGTCACGAGATGATTGATAAAGCCCAAGAATATGTCGACGCATATGGAAGAGGTGAATTACTTGAGGGTAAAATGATGGACCGATTGGTTCAGTTTCGTTGCGAAATGCGTGCTCTTGCGTTAGAACATATCGATTGGGGTCAATTATGGTGGGAAGTTGCAGATAATCGAATAAACATAAGACGTGGTATAGGTCGACCTTTGAAAGAATCACAAATTATTGATGATAAGAAGAAATTATTATTAAAAGACAAGAAAAGCAGTTCAAGATGCATTACTTGCCCAGAACATAATATAAATACCTAATACATCCACTATGTGTGGCTTGTGACTATTCTTACATATCTGTTTGGTTTCAGGATCAAAATAAAGCACATCACAGTTTCTCACTACTCCCTGTAACCGAAAGGAGGTCGTGTAAAAACTGTATGCAATGTTAATAATTATGTGTAGTTAAACAACTACTCAACTCGTCAAAATAAATATAATGTAATATAATGAGTGCAGTATCCTTCAGAATATCTATAGATAACGATGAAAAAGTTAAACAGGTTTTTGACAAGTTGGAAACCCTCATTATTCGGGAGGTCGGAGACAACGATGAGAACCACTGTGGTGGTGTCCATTATCACGGTATATGTTATGACAAAGGGACCTCAACTATTAGGGCTCTTATAAAAGCAAACTTTGAAACCAAGACCCTCACTGGAAATAAGTTGTATGCAATGTGTCTTACAACCGATTCATCCAAAACCGCTAAGCCGGGTGCAAAAAAACGAACAACACCAAGAGCAGAAGCCTACATTTGTAAAGCAAGTGGAAAGGACTTCAAGCACCAAGGACCTAATGTCATACTCAATACCAAAAAAGTCAATGTACAAGCTCGTCACCTCGAGTATTGGACGGAAAATGCAGAAGCTTCTGAAAATGCTAAGAAATCACGTAAGGAAGTTAAGTCGATTTTTGAAGGATTTGGCACATATTGTAAGGCGGAATATGATGACGCTATCAACCAAAAGATTTATGGTATGTGTATTAACCTCAAATTGTGTATAAAATGGATGCAAGACTATCTTCAACTCATCGAGAGGCCAGCACCCCACAACGCAAAGCACATAATCGTATACTATTATGGTATATATGGGACGTCAAACCATACGACTCGTCGATTAAACTTTGCAGAAAGTATAGGATTCAACGATTCCGCTTATCATATGTCCTCATGACTACTATTAAAACTGATCTTTCGCTGATTTTTCAAATGCGACTCTCATTTCATAAAACTCTTCCCAACGAACCATACCATCATAATTTTTCACAGTTTCTATAACTGTTTCAAATGCATAATCGAAATCCTTATGCGATAATTTATATTTATTGTATATATTTTTCAAAACAACAGCATTCTCATATGTATAATCTTCTTTGTCAGTTATTTTGAAATATGCTGTTTCAAACTCGTCAATCATATTATTGACCTTTAATCTGCGTGTATTCTTATCCTTTATTTCTATACGTTGGACTTCCCGTTTTAATAGAACTTTTCTGTTATGTTCTTTACGTTCGACTTCCTGCTTTAACTGAATTTTTCTTGTTTTTTCTTTACGTTCGACTTCCTGCTTTAACTGAATTTTCCTTGTATTTTCTTTACGTTCGACCTCTTGTTCAAATTCGACTTTCTGTTTAAACTTATGTTTTTCAGTTGTTTTGCTATCTACATACCATACAAGTAATACAACAACTATACCTACAATGAACGCGGAGATTATCAATACGGGTACATTATATTTCATTATATTAAACCAGATATGTTAATTCATCATTTCTTTAGTTTGTTGTAAAATTGAGTTACTTTCTTATTCGACATGATTTTATTGGGGTCGAACGCCTTCAAAAACAATCCATTCAATGAACGTACTCGACTCAACGCCACATACGTTTGACCAATTTCAAATGTATCAGACCCAACGTCAATTTCAGCAATATCCAGACTACATCCCTGGCTTTTGTGTATCGTCATTGCCCAGCTTAGAGCAAGTGGGACAATTGCATATTCATATTTATATTCGTCAATTTCAACAGGAATAGTGTAATGTTCCATTGTTTGCACACGACCATTATGAAACTTTACGACCGGCATCAGAGTTTCTGAAAAATTTATAACAATCCCACAACTTCCATTACATATCTGCAATGCGGATTCCATATCAAAATTAACAGTACACATGACATGAGAACCAATCTTTAATAGTAATACATCTTCGACGTTTTTAGACGAAGCGTTTAGTACATTACGAATTTCGTTTAGATCTTTTAAAGGACTCCGAATTGAACCGACATTCATCTTGTACGTTTCAACTGTATATTCGTGATATTGCCCTGGAAGCTTTGCATTCTCTTTTTTATTTATGTCGTCTACAATTCTTTTCCTGGGGTACAGCTTTACCGGATTGATATCACTTGTGTTTACTTTATTCACACACGTAAGAAGTATCTCATAATTCTTACGTGATATACCGCCAATCCGAACCTGATTCAAAATTTTCTTATATTTTAAATCACCATCTTGGCGAAATACCTTTTCAAGGCATATTTGATTACCACCAAAGGTTTTCCACCAGTTCTCAGATTCAAAACAAAAACATTCTGAATTTGGAATCTTGTCATTACCTATCGGTGGCAACTGATAAAAATCTCCCGAAAGCACCACCTGAATACCTCCAAACGGTTTGTTATTCCTCCTCACTGCTCTACCAACACTATCCAATAAGTCAAACATGTGTTTAGAAAGCATACTCACTTCGTCAATGACAAGTACATCTGTATCAGTCCATCGAGAACGTTTCATAGCATTCATAAATATCGATTTTACTATTTTTGATGTCGGTTCTGTTCCTAAACCAACACCACTCCAAGAATTGAGGGTCATCGCACTGACACCGAGTAATACAGCGGCACACCCTGTTGTTGCAGTAACTGTTGTTCGTATGTTACGTTTTGTAGTCAAGTCGCATATATTTTGGATGACAAATGATTTCCCACATCCACCCGGACCGGACATAAATACATTCTCTCCTGACTCTATAACACGCAGAATTTCTCGTTGGGTTTCTGTTAATTCCATGTATACTATCTACACAGTTGACATTTTTAAGTCTAATATTTTATTACCTTAAGACGTTACCTCCCGATACTATCTGTATACATCCGTAAGAAATGCAAGATATATGTACACGACTCGATAAACAGTCAAAACTTAATATGGCGATAAAAAATGCACGTTCACTTCCGTTTTTAATGGGACAACATTACGAATGTGAAATTGGCTGTACCTTTTCATCATATAATGGAAGTGATAGAGTGTGTTATGCATGTTACACAGATAGCGATGGAATAATGTCAAGGAAAAAAAGATTTGATCTTTTGTGGATTGCAGGCGATGAATTACGACAATCGCGAGGAATTGAAATATATCACGAACAGTTCTGGGAATGTAAAGTTGGCTGTATGTTTCAATCAAAAATGTTATGAATGTTTTTATGTACCTGAATAAGGTACTTTGCACTTACTTGAATTGGATGTTAAAGATACGGTCAAAATTATGATTGTCATCCAGGTTGTACCTTTTCATCATATAATAGAAGTGACCGCGTGTATTTCACATGTCACCAAAGAAAGTAAAGCATATAAGAAATTATATACTTATGATATCAGTAAACAATGGAAGATATTTTGAATTCCATCGGAACACGTATCTACACCCGCGCTAAACATACCGGCTATACTATAAAGTTTAAACAGCTTAAAACGCTAGTAAAAAAATGGTCCAAAAACCGCAACCCTGATATGTCAAGAGTATCCGACATGTACGAATATCATCAGCGCGGAGGATATATTCCGCTTATTTTACACCTTGCTGACCTTCAAGCCGAAGGACTCGTATGTTATGACGGAAACCATCGTCGTGAACTACTTCAAACTATGAATGACGATTCAGATTGTATTATCGATGTACTATTTGCTGCAACTGTTGATGATGTTTTTGAATCGTTCGAAGGTATCAATAAAGCGATTGACGTTCCCGATATATTCTTAGATGATTCAATGAACATCAAAGATGATGTTCTTTCTCTTGTTAAAAAGTTTGAAAACTTGTATTCCCCATTTACATCGAAAACATCCAAATGTAGGGCACCACATTTTAACCGAGACGTCTTAACAAATAATATTACAAACATATACACATATCTTAATGGCTCTAAAACTATCTCCGAAATTGGAACGTTACTTGAAACACTCAATCAGGAATACTCGAAAAATAAAATTTGCAAATCTCATTCAGATTATAAAGTGTCAATGATTGACAAATGCAAAAAATATAACATGTGGTTATTTATGGAACGTGAAATACCATGCGAACATGTGCAACGTGTCATTCATAAAAAGAAATTTGGGATTTTTTAGATGTTACCTGGTTGTACTCTTTCGTTAATTGTGCATGATTTGTATCCTTTTGAACATAATATTTCTTAATTTCGTAATTTCCGGATTATAATTGTTTAACGATTTATAAGATGCCGTCATATCTTGACAAAATCTTCCATTTGAAACATTTGGATTCATTTCGGGATTTGAAGAGCTACGCTGTATCATGTACAGAGGGTTCTGCATAACATCGGTATTTGATTGAAATCTTAGATTAGATATAAAAGAAATGTCGCTGTCTTGTATATAATCGTTTACCCTGTGTACTTGGTTATTCTTGATGCTACTATTAAAAGCATTTGTTGCTGTGTCAAACAAACTTCTAGGAACAAAATAAAAAGAATCACTCACCTCGTGGATATTAAAAGTAGGAATTCGTTTGAATTTTAATTGTTTCCACCTCTCATACATCACTTGTCTATGTGCAAAATTAAACTTTGTATAATTTATGGGCATAAAAGATACATACGATTTTAATAATAGGTCGCATCGCATGAGAATGCAACCATCATAACTCTCTTTGTGTTGATGACAATATTTAGTAACAAATTCTAATCTTTCTAGGTGGCACCGTCCTGTGGTATCGGTCGCAACAGGGCTTAAACGAGATATAAATGTATTATATTTAATGCTTTCATTTGTAGACAGGACAATATCGAAGGTGTGTCCTTTCGATAGTAAGTCATCATACAGATATTTTTTATGATTCGAAAACAGATATTCCATGTCAATGATAATTGGGTGCGTTAACTTTCTATGGTCGTATGATTCCGAGTATGATATTCCGACAAGTCCTATACAAAGATGCATATATTATTTTATTGTAATTATAAAAATATAATAATTGACCGCCTTCATCCGAATTTTATTATTTGTCATATACAGTTTAAAAATATCACTTGTGATTATATCAGAGGCACTTTAACACAATGAATCCATGGGAAGAGCGATGGGAGAAGGAAATGGCCCATTTGAGGATCCACTTGGCGAATATAAAGGGATTGTAAGCGTTAATGTCAATTATTTAAAAAAATGCCATAGAGAAAAACCAGATATAGAAACCTGTGTGGCGTTTATTATGTTTGATTTTGTTCATAGCGAATATTGTTTTGATGATATCAGACATTTTTACAACATGGGAATAAAGCCAAAGGAACTGTTTGATAAAACGTATAAATTTGCAAAAAAATGTTGTTTTGATGATGTATTTTTGATGTGCGAATGGGGTTGGAAAAAAGAAGTTAATCGGTTGCATAAAAGCACCTACCTATCTTCAGAAGTAGAAGTTGATATAGGTTTGATCCAATTATTTTTACGCAATGGACTTCAAGACGCTGCAGATGCGGAATTTTTTAAAACAAAAAGTTTATATTCTGCAAATCAACTTCAATATTTATATGAATATCTTAAGAAACATCTATTCAGACTCAACACATTTGATCACTTAGACTTTACATTTCTGCAAATCATCCAACCACGCTATGTATTTGTTGAAATGCCATCCGATGAACCACTTCGCATCGGAGAAAGTTGTTCGTTCATCAATAATATAGCCCATTCATAAAATATATGTAATTATAATGCAATTAAGCGCCATTGGTGCCCTTGGGTTCGGTGTGTTAGGACTAACACAACCAACAATACACTTTAAATTTAAAAACGAACTGTCGCCTAATGCCAAAAAACTTCCTGATCGTCCTGGTATATTTATCGCAGACGGTGAAATCAATGCACCAAATGTACCACTCGATTTGACCACAATTTCTAAGAAACATTTGGTTGGTTGGCATTGGAGGTCACATGAAACGTCAGGTCAATTACGAAGGGCAAACACGTGGACCAGTATGTGTTGCATAATTGCATTGCTTTTAAACGTCGGAATTCCGTCAAGAAACCTTAAATATTTCATAAACCTGATACTGATTGCCGTTTTATGTATAAGTATTGCGCAAGGATTGATTTTAATAAAAGAACATAAACAGCTAAAAATTGATGGTGATACACCATTTTTCGATCAATATATAATACCAGGCGAGGGGATGTTGTTTTTACTCGTATCCGCAATGTTCTGTAACGCAGGTAAGGCTTAAACCTGATACCTTAAGAAACTATAAATATGAACGTGCTAACCAGCACCACAATGAAAACAATCAACCGCCATGCTCCCGCGAAGTCGCTCGCCATCACCCGGCAACTGGTTAAAGATAAATTCATATCTCTCAACCCAACCGATGCGCTTAAAATGATCACGTACGAGGAAGCTGTATGGGTGCACACATCGACCAGTCGTTCAACAGAGACATGGGAGAACCTTTCATTCCGCCGAATGTATCTCGATAAAACGCGGAGCATCATCGCCAACATCAAGCGCGATAACAGTCTCCTTTCTCAGACCGGGAACGAGTTCGTGCACATGATCAACTCGGATATGGCACCAGATGTATGGAGCGAGGCTATCAGACGGGCTGAGAAGAAACGTGATATGGTGGCTGTGATACGTGCACATGATTAACTCTGGAGAGTTCAAATAGTGTCATCATGAAATATTTACACCTTAAGTGAGACGTTGTTCTAAACATAAGTATACGTGTATACGCTGTTTAATAAACATGCATTCATTATTTATGGAAGCTCTCAAAACACTCAACATTATGAATAACGTCGACGCCAAACTATTGGTTTTGAACAGTGTCCAACTCGATGAAACATGCAGTTCAATTTATATGAGCAAAACAATCAATGTAAGTACCTTCATACACGCATCTGACAGCTGTGGGTTTGAAATTAACATTATATTCAAAAAAGAAAGTGGAAGTATAATGTTGTTTTATCATAGAAAACGAGTCAATAGCACTTGTGTCAGCTTTTTCGATGAAACAAATTCCTCTGTTTTCCACGAGGCTAATAAAGCGGATTATTTTAAAGAGCCATTGCATTACATTAAATCTTCAACATGCCATAATACTCTGTTGATACAATCGTTGCTCACTGAGGTACCAACTGTTTTATCAAGATTTATCCAAGAACAATACTTGCATAAAGGTTCAAAGTCTTGGAAAGCCCTGAAATCTTTTGCGTGTAGTGTTATTTCATGTGAAAATAAGTACTTTAAAACAAGTGTCCATATAAGTACCTCGAATGAGAACGAACACTTGATTTATAACTATATCCAATGTACATACTGGTCGGACGAAGCAGAGGCGACCGCTGCTTTGTTAAATGTATAGTGTCCATTGTGCGATATATCGATTTGTAATGGTACCTGATAACTACCTCTTATTTTTGTGGCCTCATACCATTTGCTTCAAATTGTGCTTGTTGTTTTTTCGCCCTTTCAATTTCCTTATTTGCTGCAGTATTACGCTCTCTAAAACCAATGGATGTTTTATTTTTTTGACGTCTCGCTGCATTTAACTGTAACCGTTGATTCAAAAATCGTTTTTTTTGATTTTGTGTCATTTGTTTCATATGATTTTGTAATTCTTTTGTTTTTGTTTGCACACGCTTGTTAGCATTTTGCATAGAATCCGTAAGATATTGCATATTGTCTGCACCCGCTGTACTGTATTTATTTAAATACTCGTTTGAGTGTCTTTTGGATTGGTTTATCATGTTTTGTAAATTTAAACTTTTCTTCACTGGATTTAAATTCTGTATTCGTTTTTCTAAATTTTTTATTTCTTCTTCTGAATCCTGATATTGCCTTTGTCGTTCCTTATTAGTGTACCAATTAGAAATTTTATTAATATCGAAATTTCTAGCATGTTGTTTCTTTTTGTTCGCTAAGAGAATTTGCAGAGTACTTGAATTTTCAAATCCCTCCACACGACGTTTATTTAAAAGTTTTAAGATGGTTGAACTTGGCAGTAATGACATTATCTTCTTTTTCGTTAACCTTCTATCCAGATGTTGAATGAGAACAGATTTACGCATTATTAATACTAATATAAAAATACCTAAAGCACAAGTACCAACATGTATATCACACGAAATGAATACATCATTACCTCATGACGGTATTGAAATTGTACCATTCTTATCAACTGATGAAGTTGGTACAATGCACACACGGTTTATGCAAGAGGAAACACGTTTCCCAGAATACACACATCACGCATCCCCATATGTGCTCGGGGGTTTTGGAGCATACGGAAATCCAAGCTCATTTCACAATTCCTTTGTTAAACGCTTACGTTATCTGGCGCTTCAATCAATTGTAAAAAATGGTGTGTTTTCACGGTATATAAAAAACAATCGACCTCGTTCACAATGGTCAGAATATCGGTTGGAAGTTTTGGTAGACAGAATGATGCACCGACATCCCGGACAAACACCCGATGTCGAATCGGCACATCGTGATGTTACCCCCGCTTCTGAGTTAGACGCAGATGATATCGTCTTCGGTGGATGGGTAAATCTGAATGATTTTCCTCAATATTTCGTATGTAAGCCTGGTTCGCATACAGATGTACCCAACATAGACGATGGTGAAGGGTTTAACACCCTTTCCAAAGTTAAAGCTCAAGTAGAGTATCAACCATTTAGAGAACGATTCTCAGTGCCATCGGGTAATATACTTATCTTTCAACAAAATATACTACACGAAGTTGCCAAGCAAGTTTCGTCAGTTGACCAAGTACGTGTGTTTCTTGGTTGGCGCCTCACGAGAGGAACACGTTTACTCTACCAAACCGATAAATTTTCAGCTGTGAATTTACTCGGTGTACATAAATTGCCAAGCGGACAAACACCACCAATGTATTCAGCAAACCATGCATCCGTTTTTAAAAATAAAGCCTTTCGACTTAAAGGTGGTAATGAAACCGCGTCGCTTATCCAATGGCTTGCACAATCGTTTCAACCCTATGTTAAGAGCTTTTTTAATGAAAAAGGCGTTTTCCCAAAACGCACTATGATGACTTTGACTGATTATGGCATGCATACTCCTTTCAAATACAATTTAACAGATTCCAATGTAATTCTTACCTTGCATAACATTATTTAATATTTTTATTACCTAAAGCATACATTAATAGTCCATATCTAAATATGGTTTACGATATCGAACACGTCAAACATTCATTCCCTGTCATCAACGATGTGGAAAGCCTTGCAATATACATTAAATATGCAGACCTACACGATCATCTTACACACATTAAAACAATGCTAAAAACATTCAACTATATCGACAACAACGATTCACTCACTATATCGAATAAACCATTTAATGTGTTTGCGCATATTGGTTCAGGACAATTATCGCCTGCGGTCAATCAATCAACAATTGGAACTTTTGCAAACATGTTTGTCGTTTGTCATAATCGTCCCGAAAACGACGCGCGTTGGGATGAATCAAACTTTCAATCGGGTGCAATGGCAGGTCCTGATTTATATGGACCTGGTCACGTTTTTATTACAATGAAAGACCTCTTCTGGGGTAACTTTAACATCCTTACATTGATCCTGCGACGTAGAACTTCAATTATTCTCGCCCTTAAACAAGCCGGTACACTTTATGCAAAAAACAGGGGTTGGATTTATTTTGAATGTTATTTCCATTGTTTCCCACATAATTCTGTTAATAGTTTACACATGCACGTCGTAAACCTAGACACGACCGGACCTCATTTTCATAAACAGAAATTTAAAAATCTGAGTGTTGATGATGTTCTCACATATCTTGGTCATACTTTATAAACGTCTTTAGTATTTTATCGATTCGAATAAATATATGTATATAATATATATGTCTTCAAGTGTATCAATCAAAATCATACGAAAAAAAAATGTTACAAGTATAGTAAAAGATGCAATTTACATTCTTGATAAGACACAACTACTTACCCGTTTAGGTACTACTAAACAAGTAAAAATTAAATTGGACATATTTACTAAGACAATTGGTTCGACATGTTATCAAAACATCATGCCGGGAGATGATTTTAAAGATTATGAAGACAGCACTCTCGGAGTGTATTGTGTTAAAAACAATGATATTATAGGATGCGCGGTTGCTTATAAACAGACCATTCAGGAAATGAAAAATTTAACATTTATGAATACACATGGATCTCCAGCATGGTTTATAACATCTGAATGCGTAAAGAAAAACGTTCCGGAACTATTCAAAATGCTCTTAACCAAACTGGTTCGTATTTGTAAAAAACATACAAAAATGCCGTTATTCTCTAAAGGTTATGTCATTAAGATGAATAAAGCCGAAAAACAAATATTTGAGGATTACAAAGAAGTTGGTTTTATTGTAGCTAAAATGAATGATACTAAGCAATTGGGAATCACCTTTCCTTCCTCTGGTATTGAACCATTGTTAACTCTATTTGTAAAGAAATAATCTTCTTCATATCTTGTCGGCATCTCGAAACGCCTCCCTGTCATCTATTATGAAGTGTTCACCCGACCAAGCACATGTAAGATAGTACCACCATGTACTCACACGTTTTTTATACTTGTTCAGAGGTAACGCCAACACATGCGTATCAATATTCTCCATGTTATGTTTTAATATAATCGAATCGATCTCCAATTTTGATAACGCATTTTCATAATAAAGTCGTTCCTTGTATGAAAGTATTATATCACTCTCCTGGAACGTCTGCGTTATTACCTCGTCTAATCCATCCTTGTCGAAATCATTTAATATCGCCTCCACTACCTCTACATTTTTCGTTATTGGTAAATTGTCACGTACCAATCTACGTTTTCCTTTCAAACGATTTAATACAAAAGCTTGTTTCTCATCCAACTTTGATAATTGTTCCCTGATCTCGTCATAACGATAAAATCGCGATATTGATAATACCAATGCAACATACGTAGATAGTATAATGGGAATCAACCTCTCTATTATTGCATACGTGTGAAAATACTCTTTAATTGTCTCTATAAATGTTAAACACGTTGACACTATTATTACACTTATTTGTACCGTGTTCACTCGATTCTTTATAGATTGATACTTTAGTCCTATCACTCGCTTATTCACCTTGAAACTCGTTATTGATTTCGTCACTTTACTCTCGTACTTCTCTAATTTGTGATGCAAACGATACACCTCGATTCGTTCATCATCGCTTAAATGATCATATACTATATTCGCATACGAAACAAGCTCGTTCATTATCATATCATATTATTATGTATACAACCCCGCACGCGTCGCAGATAATATTTTCATTCTGGCCGTCCTCTTATCAAGTCCCATCACCCTCGTGTGTTTCATTAACTGTTTCTCGTCACCGCTCTCGTTTATTACATCCTCCATGTATACTATCGCCTCCGTCACCGGCTTGCATCTTCGAAACGCCGCCTCGTCCTCGTTGTATGCATCATCCACCCTATGACACATACGTTTACTCGAATCGTTTAATACTATATCAGATTGAATCTTACGAAATGAACCGTCTTGATATACATCCATGTACTCGCCTCTCATGTTTGTACATTTTACGTTCGCATGCTCGTCTTTATGTGCAAGCCGTGGAAACTCTGTAAAGAAATTGAGTGGATTGTCCCTACACTTGGTTACAAGAAGATTCGCTATAGCCGTTGGCGACACATGCCCGTACATCTCATCCGCCCAATTTAAGATATAATTGATTGTGGTACTGTTATCTATATTTGTGTTATTGTTGTTTGTTATATTATTGTTATTGTTTGTTATGTTATTGATTGTACAACCTACAGTTTCCGGTGTTTCTGTTAATGGTTCACATGGTATACATTTTACGTTTTTTTTGTGATTTGCCTTACTCGACCGACTCTTAAAAGTCTTCATGCATATTTTGCATTGAAGTATATTAATACCAACGCATTTTTGATGATGTAAAAGTAAAGCATCATTCGTTTTATAGGATTTACCGCATTTCGTACACGTACATTTAACGACGTCTAAGACCTCTGGTTCTTTTTTAATATCACGACATGGATTTTTTTTTATTCATATGTCGGTGGTACATAAAATCTTTTGAAAATGTCAAACCACATACACATTCAATCATTTCCTATTACACCATATTTAGCTTTAAGTAGCTAATCGTGTACAAATGATGTTGTCGTGAACATTAAATTAGTGAACATCATATATTTAAAATATAATTAATCATTCAAAAATTGTGGAGGTACATTGACGTAGATGTGTATAATTACATTTGTGTATAGTTATAACTAATCGTTTTATATAATATATATATATATATTGTTTCTTTTTATCAAGGTAATATATATATATAAATATTTGTTATAATGAAGAAAAAATCAGGTAACTAAGGATGGGGAACATGAGTCTAAAGAAAAGATTTCTCTAGGACAAAAAAATGTGATAAAAAAAGGTTTATTTTTTATTTTTTATAGAATTATTTTCTTTTTAAACAAATCATTTCGTTGTATTTATTTGATGCACAATATGATGAATTGTATCTGCAATATGTACCATACTACCCAAGAAATATTCTTCGCCAATTTCATTCATTTGTGTATACCTTATTTGACATTGGTTTAGTACTTCACGTTTGATGGCAACGGCATTCTTTGTACTGAAAATATAAGAACATATAGAACCTTTCGGATATTCCTGCATCAATTTTTTTACATTATCGGTTGTAATTATTCTATAAATTGGGTCTTTATTATTGCATAATTGTGTCGTTATCAAACATAAAAAACCATCCATAATCATTAATTCAGTGCCATTATCAGTTGCAGAACGTTGAACCTGGTTATTTTCATAAGCATTTTCGTTATCATTTCTTACGATCATGTTTAATTTTAAGTAGCTAATCGTGTACAAATTATATTGTCGTGAACATTAAATTAATGAACGTCACATATTTAAAATATAATTAATTACTTCAAATTGTGGAGGTACATTGACGTAGATGTGTATATTACATTCGTATCGAGTTAAAATAGTCATTTATTATATATATATAATTTACTTTTTATCAAGGTAATATATGTATATATATATAGATTTGTTATAATGAAGAAAAAATAAGGTATCTAAGGATGGGGAACATGAGTCTAAATAAAAGATTTCTCTAGGACAAAAAAATGTGATAAAAAAAAGGGTATATTATTTCTTTTTTATAGAATTAGTTTCTTTTTAAACAAATCATTTAGTGTGGATATCCTAAATTACACTTTTACATACAAAATTGGTCACCTCAGGTTCTTTGATGTAGGGTTTTCCTGGACGTATCTGTAAATTTATTATGAAATACGAAATAACATTTTAAATTAATCTTTTAAAAAGTAACTTTTGAGGTCTTTTTGTTTGATTCAATATCCATTCGGCATCAATTTCGAGAAGGTTATGTACTCCGAAATTCTTTAATTTTTGGAGTTTTGCATCATTAACTGGATTAGTATGACATATTTCAATTGCATACTCGGGTGCACCTTTATGTGTCAAGACCATATCAATGATTGCGATTACATTGTAATTTTTTGAAATACATTCGTCATAAGATGGTACATATTCTGATGGTACATCAGGATTGTGACGTTTGCATATTTCATCCCAATTTGTGTTCCAACTATTAGTACCATCTGAATCAATCCGATCACAAATCGGATATTCAAGAAATATACCCGATTTTCGATTTGGTCTGAATCTAATTTCTCCTATTCCCATATAATCTTCATACTCGGTTTCTTCAAACCAACTTTTTAATACATCTTTTGCGCATTTATGTTTGAAACTTTCGTTAATTTTGAAGATTGATTCAACTTTGGGTTTTATATTCATTATACTTTATTTGTATACAAACTATTTGTTTATGTATGTTCATTTTGTTGGATTTGCGACCTAAAGAAAGCGTAATATGTTTATATTACATGCAGCGATGAGACATATGCTCAATGAAACCATTTATGTCGAGCATGAAAAAACGAAATTAGGAAGTCAAACAAAATTTGAAGATATGTGGAAAGTATTCGATACAATTAAACCGACACCAAATCCATTTAATAGAAAAACAAATATATTACGACGTCAATGTACATACGGAGCACAATATAATTTTGGCGGTCAGCAATCTTTCAAAATAAACTTGGACTGTAGTGAATGGCCTATTTTGGTTCAACAAGTGTTACAAGATGTGAAGGAAAGAGAAGTGGAACACGGTGACATATACAGTGTTGTACATGTGAATTTCTATCCGGATGGAAAGGCTGGATTGGACATTCATTCTGATAATGAAACTGACCATGTTGAGGGGCATAATATTTATAGTTACACGTTTTTATCCGAGCCTGGAAATCCAAGGGGGTTTCAGATATACAATATGAAAGACGAAAAAATACATGAAGTCATGCTGGACAATGGCGAATTGTTAATTATGTGTGGTGGTATGCAAAAAGAGTTCAAACATGGGGTGAAGAAATCGAGTGCCAAAAGGTACACGAACTTAAAAAGAATAAACATGACTGTTAGGGCTTGGAAAGACACATTCGATCATGGTGTTTGTTCAACTTCATAATTCTGTGTGCAATTAATGTGCATATATTGTTGCTTATACCCATTTCGTCTGCAATGATAGTATTGATTTTTGCTGATGCCTCATTATCGGAGGGGTAATGCAAACCTGCGTATATTCTACGTAATCCAGTGTCGGAACCATATGACACAAGTGTGTTAAAGGCATCCGGATGGGTATCGTAATAATCTTTCGCCTCGTTATACATGAGCATTGCGAACAATATACCTTGTGCTGCATGTCCACTTGGGAAAGATGGTGTTGATGCGGATTCATTTTTCTGATAGGCAAATGGAATATTATAGATTTTAGCTGCCTGATACGGTCTACACCTGTTAATAGAATTTTTCAAGTGTAAGATTACCGACCCATAATATTCGATTGTTTGTAAGATTTTAATTGTTGAAATGCGTACTCCTGAGGTTTTAGTGAAGTGTTCAATATAAGTACGATACGCTTTACCTAGATTTGTATCTTCAAGTGTGTAGAGTTCTGCGTGTGTCTTCATATTAAAAATACGTGCTATATCTGGAGACAGATCATGTTTAAGATGATGTGCATATTTATTAATGGTAACTATTTCATTCATGGTGTTTGATCGATTATATATTTTCATGATGTCGTTTCTGGAAACATCAATAATGCGTTTTTGTTTATTATCCAAATCATCCAAGACATCGAGATGATCATTATGCATGTATCCCCACGGTGGGAGCGAGGGGTGATTGAGGCGTACAATATAGTATATAAGCAAACATATGATAATTTCTTTATACATTATATTAAACATTTTTATTATGAGTGGAAAAGACAATGGGATGGTCAAACGTACACGTTTTATTTTCTAATGCGGGGAACTCTTTGATTATTACTATTACCAGGGTTACCATTTAGTTGAAATTCTGAGAGATTATTTACGAATTTACTATTACTGGCATTAGGAGATTTGTTCCTTCGGAAGTTTGCATTTAAACGGCGGCGTTTTGAAGGGTTGAAATTAGAGTTCATATTAGAGTTATTGTTCATGTTTATCCCATTAGGGTTCCCATTTGGGACTACACCATTAGAGTTATTGTTCGTGTTTATCCCATTAGGGTTCCCATTTGTGACTACACCATTAGAGTTATTGTACGTGTTTCTCCCATTAGGGTTCCCATTTGTGACTACACCATTAGAGTTATTGTTCGTGTTTCTCCCATTAGGGTTCCCATTTGGGACTACACCATTAGAGTTATTGTTCGTGTTTATCCCATTAGGGTTCCCATTTGGGACTACCATCATTTCTACGCGCCTTACTTTTTTAGTTTTTTTTAACATTGCTTGCAGTTTAACAACTGATAAAAGATTTAAAATTTGAAGTTTGGTATATTTTTTAGAGAGTAGACGCACAAGGTCTGATTTGTTCATTTATAATATGAAAATAAAATTAAAATTAATCGAGAAACATGCAACGGAGTTGAAATTTATCGGCGGCCACATTAATATTATATTCCTTGAGGGGGGTAATATTTTTGATGATCGATTCGTCTTGTGCGATAGTTTTATACATTTCATGATTAAGAATGGCGTCGACGAAGGGTAAGTTCATGACAGAGTTCGGTTGATACATAATACACCACGTCATTAATGTATGACGTTCATCGATAGGGGTAACATTCGTGTAAGTAATAAACTCATAAGGTTCGGACAATTTGATACGAACGACTGCTGTGCTTGATGCAATAAATCGTGTTTGAACGCATGATCCAGTGGATGATGTGGGTTGCATATGTTGAGTAAGTGAATTAATAGCTTTTGGTTGAACGACAGCAAAACAGTCGATGTAATTTTCTTCGATGACAATTTTAATATCATTAACAACACTATTATCTTCGTCAGCAAAATCGTGAACGAAGTTAATATGGGAGATATCACTTTCATTCATAAGCCATTCGGTAACATTGCCCTCGACAATTTTACTTCCATAAAGGTGTTTCCATGTAGGGTCGACGAGTTCGTCACAATAGTCTACGGGCATGGTACCATCGACAGCCCATATGAATCCACCATTTTCAACGATGGTATGAGACTTGAGTTTTGGACATTTAGGGGGTTTGTTTGTGGACGATGGGACACGTGTGAGTGAACCAGTGGAATCAAATTCCCATCCGTGGTACGGGCAACGGATACAATCATTAACAACTTGACCACTTGATAAATCGGCACCACGATGAGGACAAACGTTATCCATGAGAACAACATGATTGTCTTGTTTTCTATACATGACATATGATTTTCCTTGTAATTTAACTTTTTGAGGAGTATTTTTAAGGGTTTTACTGAGACCAATAGACCATGTGCCTTTTGGTAGACACGACATAGTAATATAATATAAGAAGTGTGTAAAGTTTTAAGTCAATGGTGTATAGGTTAATATTGCGGATATAATAAGAAATATCATACCTTGTGCTGGATAAATAAATACGTTTTCGTAAGGTTCAGACACGAAATACTTACCAATAATTTTATCATTGTTTAACTCTCTTATCAAAAAAACGCCGTGTAAAAGAGAACACGTTATTATGAAAAAGATCAACATGAAAATACTTAATTGTAAGTAGAAGGAAGTGAAAATAATGTTTACGATTAACGCAAAAATACAAATGAAACTAAGAAATGTGTTTAAAATTTTAAGGATCCCCGATTGTTTATGGTATGGCCACATTAACAATCCTAAGAATGTTTCCCATGAGAAACTTACAGTGTCAAGTGGTATATTTGGATATAAAAATGCATTATCAGATATTTTGCCTGGTTTAGATGGGTCGTAAGTTATATCATCCTTTGAATACGATTTTTTCCACATTTTAAAATGCGTGATAGCTTGCGTCAAACCCATCACCCCGAAACCGAGTGCAGAAATGGAACGAGTATTACTTGATATGTCCATTATAAGATAGTGAACATTAAATAATTCCACCTTAAGCAAGTAAAAGAGAGTTAAAGAGAGAAATGACAGCTTTATCGAGGGATACCATGGGTATTGTGATGGACCACTGCGATTTCGGGGGATTATTAGCGTGTAAACAGGTGGATAAGGAGATGTACGAGATGGCGAGAGAAAGACTGGTTGATTTTGAGGATTGTGAGGAGGCTCACCCGGTGCGAGCGGTTGTATATGAAGATGGGGGTGTTGTCAAATCGATTCGTCTGACGGCATTACAGTTCAATAAGGGAAACATTGAGTTGAGACAACCATTTATGTGTGATACGAGGGGAGCGTTTGAGAAAACATTAATGATGAATGTACCGGTGAAGATGTTTGCATGGGGATTTTCTGATAAGGGGGATGCGCCATATACAAAATACACGAAATTCAAGGGTATGTATGAGATAACGGATGTCGGTGTAAGGGGCATGTGTCATGTGTATGCATTTACTCATCTTCGGTCATTTCGGTGATGAACATCCGTCGACAACAGTATCTGGTGAAACCCATGTCATCGAGTACATGTTTAGGGTCTTCTGATTTGATACGTATGAGGTAAGTGTTAAATTTATTAGCGACGACCTTTCCACACGTAAAGCATCTAATTGGAATCATATATATATATATTACATAGGAAAGGTATCCTTATACGTAAAATAAACGATGTAAAACATATTTATTATAACAATGCGACTATCTGAATTTTCGGCGACATCTGGATTAACGTTTTCACCGGTATCATTTCATACAAATGGAATGCAGAGTGTATACGTGAAACACAACAATAAGCGAATACTCTTACAAACGGATACAGCATATGTGACAACAACCGAAAAACACATGAATCTGGTTGTATCGGAGACACTCAAGGATATTTTAGTGGAGATTGACGTGGCAGCAAGTACATATGCAAAGCAGCACAGTACTGAATGGTTTGACAAGGAGTTAACGGAGGAAGAAGTAGATGTTTTATTTATGAGTACAGTGAATGAGAATATGATTCGCGTGAAATGCATTGAAACTGATGTATTCGATACTTTAAAACAGACACTCGATATATCAGCGATTGGGGAGGGGTGTAAGTGTGTAGTAATGCTGGAACTTGTTGGGATATACTTTGCAAAACGAAAATTTGGATTAACGTGGAATGCGAGGCAGGTGGTGTTGTATAAGGATGAACGTCTTGTCAATTATGCGTTTGACGATGTTGAAGACCCTGTTTTTCCAATATAAGAATTTGTAATGTTTAGTACATATGTTGTATACCAAGTATCATCCAAAAACACTTGATGAAATAATAAATGAGAAAAACAGGTTATATCTCAATGAAATGCTTTCTTGGTGCACGTCAGTAACATTTGATGATAATATTAAACACCGTGGCCGTCCAAAAAAGTCGGATACGTTTGAACGAATAAGTACAAAAAAGCCGGGTACAATATTTGTTGGTGATGTAGGTGTAGGTAAGACGAGTATGCTTGATGTTTTTCAGCGTCTTATAAAGCCTGACATGGATACAGTGACATTTGAGTGTTCAAAGATATCTCGTAAGAATTTTGACGAATTCTTTAAGCAAACGGTTTCATATAAAAATGTACTCAATTTCAATAAAAAAAAGCTTATTAGGTTTGACGAATTGGAATCGTTATCAGAGGGTGATAATTTGCAATTAAGTGATATAATAAAATGTATCAAAACAAGTAAAATGCCATTTATCGGAAGTATTCATAATAAATACTTAAATCGTATATTAGAGTACAAGCGGTTCATAAACATATACATTATCAATAAACCGACAATTTGCGAGCGCGAGACTTTTATTGAGAATGTATGTAGGGCGGAGGGATACAATTTTACAGAAGCGATGAAGGTTCCGTATGATTATGATCTACGCTCATATTTAACATCGATCGAATTTTCGTGGAACAGCCATAAAGATGTATTTATAAATGACAATAATGAGGCTATAAGCAAGTTACGGCACGGAAAATGTATCGGGTACAGTGTAAACAACATGAATATTGTATTGCATGAGAACTATCCGTACGCGAAAGATGCATGTAAATCAATAAGATATTTATGCGATGGGGACGGATTTGCAAACGAATCAATTGAAAATATATATATTGAGTATATTGCGTCATGTAACTACAGGGTTATATCAGCATTGGACGAGAACATGGCGTTACGACCTGCAAGCTTATGGACGAAAACATCAAATGCAAATTTGAAGCGAAAGCTAAACAAGGAACGGATTAGGGAGAGAGTATTGGACAATACATTTGATGCATTAACTACGAGTACTATAGAGAGATTACACGCTATGGAAAATGATATAGGTATAAAAAAATGAGATGTTCATAGACAAAGCGATGTCAAAAATCTATACAGATGGTTCTTGTCTTGGAAACCCAGGGCCTGGTGGATGGGGCATAGTGGTGGTATGCGATGACAATATCATATTAAAGCAAGGTGGTTCCATGAAAACATCTACAAATAACATTATGGAACTTTCTGCAATGGAAAAGGCACTTGAATACGCTCGATTGACAGATGGAACGTATGACGTCTATACAGACAGTAATTATGTGAAATTAGGAATTACACAATGGGTAACTGGTTGGAAGAAGAAGAATTGGAAAACGTCATCTGGACAGCCTGTAAAAAACATTGAATTGTGGAAATCTATAGATGAAAAGTTTCAAATGGTAAAGGAACGTGTGGTTATTCATTGGATAAAGGCGCATGCAGGACATAAGTATAACGAATTGGTTGATACGATAGCACGTACGTATGCAGAAGAATGTCGTTCAAAGGATTGAATGGAGAAAAATGTATATAAATAGATACATGCTTATGAATGTATAATGGACGAAGCAATCCTACTTTCGCATATTGCACACATTGAGGAACAAATTTCAAAGCTATGTGGATGTATAACTGTTTGTGTTGGACATTCTAAGACTGGAAAACGTTGTGATTTGAAACCGGTTGGTGAAACACGATTTTGCAATAAACATCAGAAGCTGTCGATAGCTCCGAGATATATGGTAAGAGACGCTGCCTACACACCGTTGGTATATCACAGCCATGCTCCGAATGTAAGTTGCGATTGTGGATGTCCGAGGTACAATTTACAAACGAAAGAATTGCCAATTCAAAATTAACTTAAATTACGACATATTGGATTGATGTAAGAATTCTTGGAATGCGCGTTTAGTGCGTTTACCTTCAAAAATGTGATATTTGTTTTTGTGTAATTTGACAATTGTAGGATATGACTGTATGAGAATACCATGTGAATCTTTTAGGTTGTTTGCACGATCTTTATCTTGTGGGGTGATAATAAATTCGATTTCAGTAGAGGTGTTTTTATCGGTTGTTATTGTAAAAGTCAATGGGGAAAGTGTTTTTATAATAGGATTAAATTTTTTGATGAGTTTTACCATGCTGTGTGTATAAGGACATCCTTTAAGTGCATATAGAACTAATTTCATTACTTTAATGAAATAAATTAACTTTAAAAAGGAATTTATTAGTAGCTGGTTTTTGATTATAAGCTGATTTGTTGTTATTACTTGGTTTTTTGTTTTTTACAACGCCTACATTACTGTTCATTAAAATATGAAATATAAATTTTACCTTAATAGACAAAATACTTTGAACCTTCAACAGATACCAAAAAAGGACTTAAGACATAAACGTGTGTAACATATAACAATGACTATGCTTTCAGCCGATTTCGATGTATCTAAGATCAAATTTGGAGCTGTCAAACCAAATACCATGGGTGGTAAAACTGTATATTTTAAATATGGTGATCAATCCACTATGAACATTCAATCGCCTCCAATGACTACTCCGTTTGGTATCAGTGGTTTTAGGGATAATAAATCTGGTATTACGAAGCATACACTTGATGTTTCGTTTAGAGGTATTGAAACCGACGTGTCTATTAGCGAGTTTTGCGCCAAAATGAAAGCATTTGATGACCTTATTATTAAGGAGGCAATGAAACATTCGAGTGAATGGTTTGGAAAAGATATGAATGAAGAAATGATTAAAGAATGTTACAAACCAATTATCAAGCTATCGAGCCAACCTGATAAATATGCATCCACTATGCGATGCAAGGTGCCTTCGAAAGATGGACGACTTATGGTCGAAGCTTATGACCATAACAAAGAAACATTTAACCTTGATAAATTTGTGAAAGGTTCTAAAGTTGTGGTGCAGGTTGAATGCTCAAGTGTGTGGTTTGTGAACAAATCGTTTGGGGTGAGCTGGACATTGAAGAAAATCAAAATTCAAAAACCCGAAAATCTAAGTGGATATGGTTTTCAGGATTCGGATGATGATATGGAGTAAATCAATACAAATAAAATTGGGTATAATAAACTTTTAAAACTTATTGGGGTATATATATTTTTTACAGATAGAAAACGTTTAGCGCTTTCAATTGTAGCCTCTATGGATGTAAACGGTATATTTGTTTGATTGTGTGACCCCACGTATCTAATTGGAACATTTGTTATCGGACAACTGGGAATATTTTCGCCGGTGTATAGAAATGCGCCATGGGCTCCAAGGTCTTGGGTCATGGTCATTTGTGGCAATGCATTCGGTACGATGTTACCCATAGATACCCATTCAATCATTAATTGTCTCCAAGTTTCTCGCATTATTTCATCTTTTGACATGTCATGTATATATTTCTTTAAATATGTACTTTTCAATTGAGTGTCCACGATAACACACGATATACATGAAGATTGTACATTATACGAGGAAATGATGTGCCATTCTCCAATTGTTTTTGATTTGAAATGAATCGGGCTTTGTGATTCATCAAAATGAAATTGTATTCCAATTCCCGAATAATAAGAGCGCGTACATAAGTTGTTAAACGTATCAAAGTCTCCCCACGCATGTTTATACTTTTCATCACTCAATCGTAGAGCATTGGCAAAGAAAGGTGGTGGTATACATATCAAATATGCATCACATTTCGTCTTTGATAAAATTGTATTATTTTCAAAAAAAGCATCATCACCACTGAAATATTTGAGTGTTGTGTTAGTGTGTATATGAACTTTATATTTTTTTAATGCTGCTTTTATCTTAGGGATCATATATTCATTACTGTTTGAACGTGATTCATAGCCATTATACAAAAGTGTTTTATCAATTGTATCAAGAAATTCTACAGTTGTCATCTTATACATTGATACACCGTCTATTGTATAACATATACTATTCAAAGCTTTTCTTCCATTTGTACTGATATTGTAATATTCGCACATTTCGAACACGGTATATCCTTTCCATGTACTTAAAGGAGAAAGGTATGCAAATGTAAGAGACAATAGATCATAAGCGGACACATCGTTGATGATAGAAAAACTATCGATAAATACACTAAAAACTTTTTTAAAGTGTGTATGAAAGTCAATACCTATATCCTTGAAGAATTCGATTGTATTTCCATAATTATCAAAAAACATTCTTGGAGCGTGCTCTGTGAATAAATTATTATGATATACAGACGCCCAACAACCACCGATGTAGTTCTCCTTTTCATAGAGTTCAACTGCGTGTCCCCGTTTTCCCAATTCATACGCCATATAAAGACCACATGGTCCGCCGCCGACGATACAGACTTTCATTATCTGTTGATATAAAAACTATTTCATTTATAAGAAAAGAATGGATAAGACGATTGTATTAGGTATTAAAATATTGAGTCCTGTTGTATGTGTAAATGATGAAAATGTCAAAACACTCAATGTTATAGATACAATATACACACGATTTCAAAGCGAACAAAATACAAATCATCATGGATATGCACAAGAGAAACTTCAGAATTTTAGATATATTAAAGAAAGTTATGTAATACCTAATGGATCATATATACGAATGATTGATATGCGTAATCCGTTAGACGCTAAACTATACAGTGGGGGGTTTGTAACTGATGACAATGGATATAAAACCACTGTACGGTCATGTAGAGGTGACGGTGTTATTACCTTCAATCGAAAAAAATATGTGTTCTTTCTACAAATGACAATGGATGATGTTTTGAGGGAACAAATACAAAAAATGGATCCTTAAATCATGTTAAGTAATAAAAAGGATTTTCAGTTTCATTAAATGTTCCCTGATGTAAAAAGTAAATTTTGTCTTCAAGATTTTCATTCAAATACAAATTAAATATTGAACGAAATATAAGATGATGCATAGGTTTGAGTTCAATTTGTGTATGTAACATATGTGTAAGTGTTTTAAGATGGTTTTTATCGAAAGCCATATAAACATCACACCATTGTGGCCATCTTTGACGCCAATCTGAATTCTTTGGCCATTTACAGTGCCTATACGGTGAAACGATAAAATCTTCTTGGATATATGTGAAAGAGAGTTTATACTTGTACATGACATCGGTTCTATGAATTACGTAGTAATCATACGTTTCAGATAATCCAATAAGAGTATCATACAATTGTTCTAATTCTGACATTGTACCATCATATTTTGTAATGGATTGTGGACTGAGATATTCTGTTTCGGATTTTGTTGGTTGTGTGAGTGTACTTATGTGTATATCAACATCAAACGCACATTTTAAGGGTGTGAGCAAATGATCATTGAAGTTTTGATGGTTTAGTTCATTTTGAAAACCTCTTACGATTAGGGCACACTTCATTGTTTTTACAAATATATTACATTTTCGATATCAAACTCAGTTTCGGAGGAGGTTCTAACATATCATACAAAATATTTTTACCTGGTTCTCGTCTGAACTTACAGGTAATCTTACAATCGCAGTTATAAAACTCTGAAACTATGATTCTCTTGGTTGCATTACATATTTTTGGTAATAGCACATCCTTGGCGATTTTACGAACAAAATGGTCAATTAAAATCATTCTTATTAATACAATACTGATAGTTTTAAACCCTTGATGTTTTACCCCAATTACGCTTGGACATATGTATTGCGTAAGCGTTTGTGGATTTCAAACCGTTTTTTTGACAGAAATGTCCTTTACGCTCTAGTATTGATGATGTATCCATAGTTTTTTCAAATAGGTCGTATGCAAGAGGGCCAGCATAATAAAGCGTTTTATGTAGGGCATGTATTGGTTTTAAACGGATATATTCCAAAAAAAAGCTTAAGATATACTGATTGTATAGGGCTCATTAAGAATGAGTTACTGTTGTTTCGTATAGTTTTAACCTCGTCTATTGTATCGTCATATGATTTCAGACATAGAGTATCCAAATCTGTGTAAATTCCCCCATATTTTATTAATATTGCAACTCTGCATATATCACTTTTTATCACGTATGATGCTCGAGAATATGCATTTTTCATCTCTGGAAATGATGTTGAAATAATTTCATCGCATGCCGCCTTATCCCACAACACGTATTTCCATTCAGGATTCATTACTTGCCAAGATTGAATATCTGTCTTTTTATAAACATTTAACGGTAGATCAGCATCGTGTATCCAGATTTGATGAATAATTTTAGGTATTGTCATTCCTTACTATAAAAGTTATTTATCAAACCCAAACAAAACAAGGTTAGGCAACAGTTAATCTATACATTTTGTTTAAAAACTGTTGACCTATTTGACAATAAGGATTATGAACACCTTGGATATTTCTTGTAATTATTCCTCGTATGTGTTTCTGAATCATTATGGCTGCTTTCTTCTCCCTTACATTCTGTATGATGATGCGCAGTTCTTGTCGAGAAAATGTACTTAATATGTAAATGTATCCACAGGGGGTTGAAAAATTATCCGGATAATTGTTACAATTAAGTTTATTGCCACTGAACGAACAGAATTCAAGATTTGGAATGTTCGGGATCACCGATGGTATATCTGTAAAAACATTATTAGTTAGATTTATGCCACGAAGTGTCAAAGGTGCATGTTGTAAAACATCTGGCAAATCATAAAGTGCGTTTTCGTTAAAATCCAATTTTATAATGACAGGCAAGTTTACAATGACTTGAGGAAACTGTGTAAACAGATTGTTATCGAGAAACATCGCCTCAAGAGATACCAAATGACCTAATTCATCTGGAAGAGTCGATAATAGATTTCTAGTAAGTCTTACAAACCTTAAAGATGACATGTAACAAAAGTCTGCAGGAAGTTGTTTGATAAAATTACATTCCAAATGAAGAAATATAAGTTTCTTTAAATTACGAAATATACCCTCCGGTATATGTTTTATACCACAATGTCCAACTCTTAAAGATTCCAAAGATGTAAAAATTCCAATTTCTTCAGGTAGTATGTCCAATCGACTTAAGGTTAAATCAATACATTTAATATCTGAAATATTTCGGCTCCCTGAACGGACTTCTTGCAAAACATCATGGAATTCATTCAAACCAGATACTGGGTTTTCAAAGTGTATCATTATTTATGGTTGTTACGTACTCGGTTCTTTAGGTGTACTTATTTACATTCGCGAACACACATTCATTTATAAACAGTGTTTAATAATAAATGAAACCGATATATATAACGCATTGGTGGGGAAAGAAATACGAAGAAAAAGCGAAAAGATGGATTACACATTGTAAACGTGCAAACATAGAGCATGTATGTGTAGAACGCAAATTAAATGAAAAAATCAATTATCAAGAAGCAATTAATAATAAAGTTGATTTCATTATTTCCATGTTAAAAAAATGGAAGCGTCCGGTTGTTTACTTGGATGTCGATACATGTGTGAAGGGTAATCCAATACTCTTTAACTTGCTCGAACATTACGATTTAATGTGTTTCAATTGGAATGCCGACAAACGAGTAACAAATACAATTGATCCTTATGTGTTTGAGACTCCTGGATGTGTTATGGGTTTTGGAAACACAAAACAAACATTGCTTCTATTGAACACATGGAAAAAGTATATGTCACAGAAAATATATGCTCGTGTTGCAGACGATAGAATGATCGCAATGATAATACATGATAAAGGTTTAGTCAATACACTGCGATGTATGTGGATACCTCTAAATTACTGTTGTTATACAGAGTTTTATAAATGTAAGAATATTGTTATTGAACATCCAGATAAGGTTACTACAGAAAACGAGGCCAAAAAACTTGGTTCGTATGGTCAACGTATACCAAAGGGGTATGTGAATGGAAAGAGTATAACCGAAAGGGGGTATGGTGATATGACAGGTGAATTAGTAAAACAACGAAACAAACAAAGTCAGGGTATTATACACGTAACGTCGTACAAGGATGCTTTAAATAGATGGGACAACTCGTGTGTAATTTGTTGTAATATGAAATATAAAAGTTCATATGCATCATATGACATAATCACCCCAAAAGGAGAAACAAAATATACAAGAACTTCGTTAGAACAATTTATAATACGTCCATGTGGTTCATCTGACATACTTATAAAAAATATGAATAAATTTAATATAAATCCGGGTTTCCTTTTATCGATGCGGGTATTACTAATTTAAAATTTCCTGTAAAGAATACATGTATGTCATTCAATTCAGTACAATTCCAAACAAGTATATCCCTGAAGATCACTTGCAAGAGTATCCCACATGGCTTGTAAATGATAATGACCGTACACGAATCCCCATAACAAAGGACGCAATTGTTTTGCATAAATTGGAGATTTTTTCGGATAATACTAGTGTCGATACTACGTGGAATCAAATGCGTTTACTTAATGTGTTTGGATATACTCTACTTCCTAACATTTGTGATTCCCCTGAAACAGAAGGAAAGGAGGTAGGGGATGAGAAGAATATCGAGGAAGTAAAGGCGGTAGATGAAGTCTTGGATGTAAAAGCGGTCGAGGGGGTAGAGGAGGTTGAGGAAGTAAAAGCGGTCGAGGGGGTAGAGAAGGTTGAGGAAGTAAAAGCGGTCGAGGGGGTAGAGGAGGTTGAGAAAGTAAAAGCGGTCGAGGGGGTAGAGGAGGTTGAGGAAGTAAAAGCAGTCGAGGGGGTCGAGGAGGTTGAGTATGTAAAAGCGGTCGATGGGATTGATGAAGTAAAAGCGGTCGAGGAGGTTGAGGAAGTAAAAGCGGTCGAGGGGGTCGAGGAGGTAAAAGCGGTCGATGGGGTTGATGAAGTACAGGTTGTCGAGGAGGTTAGGGAAATGCAAAATGAACCTATTGTAACACCAGTTGTTACAAATCACTCGGATTGTATCAGAGAAATGTATAATAATGATAAAATCAAAAATCAGTATGTAAAAATATATGAATGCATCGATAAAATAAAGTCAAATAGTGCTTTTATAATGGACATTAAACAAGAATTCAGTATGATGGAATCAAAAGGCATTAAAGTGGGTGCGGCATTACCTGATTTGCAGGTGCAATACGATGGCTTAATAACATTTGAGAGAGAGGCACTGGAGGAAATAAATAAGATTGATCTTTTGAATCGTATGATAAACGATCAAATAAACACACTTGAAAAACGTTGTATTGATATGACAAATAAGTTTGAGACTACATTATAGTTGTTTTTACAATTTGGTATATGTACAATGTTTAATATCAAAACCTTGTTTACACATAGGACATTCATGACTAACAAGATACCATTTCAATAAACAAACAATGCAATAGGTATGATTACATAAAGTTTTTGTGTTACCCCTTTCATAACAAATACTACATTCTTCAAGTACAGTGTTAGATTTCTTCATTTTCTTAATGATGCTGTTATAATCCATTTGTTGAATGTAGTATTCTATGGAATTTTTTATAATTGGCGTTATTGTATCAGTATCGTCATCTTTGATATAATCGTATACATCAATGATAGTACACATGTATTTGACGATTTCCAAACATTCCACACTGCACGCATATCTAAAGAGCGAATCACCTCGTGAACGAAGACTGTAATCGCCGTGTTTGGATACCAAATATTTGAAAGCGTGTTCATTATGACCATACACAGCGTATGTTAGGCACGTGGAAACTGAATACTCACAATCTTCAAATAAACGAAATGCATTTGTTGTATAATACAAAGCATTTTTGAAAAGAATGCTTTTGAAAGCTGGTGTCATCCAATGACTATATGTTTCGTATAAGTATTTACAAATAAAATATACGTTACCGGTGTCAAGAAGAATTTCAGTAAAGACGTGTTTTAGTTGTGATTCAGTTAATGTAATTTGTTTCAACAGATATACAAGGATTCGATGATTTTCTGATTTTTCAATTTTAAGCGCACTTTTGACATGTTTATATGAAATTTCGATTTTGTAAATGGATACAACCCATCTTAACATTTCAAGATTTTTATCTTCGGCCAAAAGTATTTTAAAAAGTTTTGTTGAAGTATCAATAACTCCATTCAAAATATCACAGTATCGCCATCCGTTTGGTATATACTGATGAAAATTCTCACATACAAGTGATGCATATGATAAAATATATCCATGTCGATTCCACATAGTTTTGGCTATTTGCATGAAGCCATTCAAACAACAGACTATAAAAATATCTGCAAAATGCCTATTTGTCACGACACCTATTGGCAAAGAATCTAAATGATTCAAAAAAGTATATATATTCTTTTCACATTCGTTACTGATTGTTGAAGATATACAAGCATCTATATTTTCTGAAGTGATTGTAATATTTTTCAAAATAAGATTGAAAAGTTTTGTGGAGGAACATATCAGGTCGACCGGTTGAACGTTAACATCTTCAAAATGTGTAAGAACATAGGATGTATACTCGTATGTATCGTGAAGTGAAGCATATATACTCGGTGTTTCACCAGTCATCTCATGAATATACTTTACTGAACGAATAGAACCTTGAACCATAGCTTTATCTAAAATATTACGCAATTGAGGTAATATCATTAGACATTTGAACGGAGTGTCTTCAATATATTCTAAACATTTTCTTGGGTCATGATGTAAGGAGTGGTAAACAATTTCCATATCAGGCGATACATTTATAAGTTTAAGAATATGGATATTGTCGGTTATACATGCATTCGTTGCAATTTTTCGTGAGAGGTTAACATCAATCAAATTCATTGATAAGGCGTACCGAATCAATTCAATATTGTGTGTGTGTTCTAAAATATATTCAGAAACAACATATCCGTAGGAAACCATCCATTTAATAACAGATTGTGATTCTGCATGATGTAAGCAATCGTTTATAAGGTCTTGTGGTTTGACGAAGTAAGTATGAATTTTCTGCACAAACGCTTTTGATTTTTGATTTGTCAGTATTTCGCAAATATCCATAAAGTCAACTGTATAATATGCTGCGACAAGATATTTTATTAAATCGAAATAATTATATCGACAGGCAAGGGTCATGATTGATATCGTATCGTCGTTTTCGCTGAATATCGAGAAATCGTCAATCGCACATAGCCATTTTATAACGTCCATATGTTTATGACGTATTGCATATTTTACGACACAGTTTTCGTTGAACATGATATCGATATGATTTTCTTCGTATATACGTTTTGCATTTGTAATATCTCGTTGTTTACAACAATCGAAAAACGCCTCGTTACTCATATACAATAACAAGCATAATACGTTTTATATCATAATACTTAAGTTTTTCATGTGTTATACTATTATGAAGTACATAGAAGTATCAGTACCGGACGATTTTGACACTCCTGAAAGTGTCAAGAGCAACGATGCACATAAGGTTATTACCATAGGAGACATGTTGTACACTAAAGGGTTTAAATTCTTATCGGACAATGACCCGCACATGGTCAATAAAATTCACACGTTGAAAGCGCAACATATATCTGAATTACAGGCTGCAGAAAGTAAATTCGCTTCACGTACTGCATCTAACGACGACCATATGAAAAACTTGATGTCAATAAATACATCACTTCAGAGTCAATTGGAAAGACAATCTTCTGAATATATAAATAGTGTACGGTCCATTCGACACGAATCAAATGAAATGACATCGCGCTTGTACAATGAGAAAGATATTCTACAAGCCAAGGTTACTGAAAATAATGATGGTATTCTCGGTAAGATAGACAGTTTGCTCGGTAATGGAAACACAATCGATAATATCGAGAAAGGTAATTTTGGTGAAGATTATGTTACAACAACGATAACACATGAGTTTCCTGACGCATCAGTTGATGATGTGAGTGGTGAAACTGCTCATTGTGATTGTGTATGGCGAATGGACTCTGGAGCTTTCCGGTGCCTTGTCGAGGTAAAAAACGTTGCACAAAGTAAAAATATAAGTATAGACAAATTTGTGAGAGACATGAACATTAATATATCAAACGGAGAAGCTACGTGTGGTATATTTGTGTCACTCAAGACTGACACAATTCCGAATAAGGGACGATTTAAATTGGAATACTTACAAGGTTGTCCTATTATTTATATTTCGGGTGTATGGAAAACACCAATTGTATTGCCGTTTGCTTTGCGTATGATGAGGTGTATTGTTCAAAACATGAAGAATGACAATGTCGATACACTCCATACCCATGAGTATATAACCAAAACGTACAATACAATTATACGTGAACAGTCTATTATTAATGACTTGAGAAAGGGCGTCGACCGTATAAATATGTTGATTCAAAAATCACAAAAGAATTTGACTGAAAGTATGGTTTACATTGAAGAAACTATGACAAAAAACGGTATAAGTACAGTACATGAATCACCGTGTTCTAGTGATACAGGTGATTGTGATAAGGAATCGCTTATTGAAACCTTAACCGAATATTACCGAAATAATAACAAATGGCCGACCGCCAACAGTTCAGGTATTCCCAAACATGATTATAAACTGTTTACATTCAAGGCTCTTTTGCAGGAAGCTAAACAGAAGTTATGCTAAATACAACATTTACTGCAATCATCATTGTGAACATTATAATTGAGATCAAAGAGTATATGTATAATATGTCGTTGTATGATGTCATATTATTCTCTCTTAGAATATAATTATGAATACACCTAAAGAAGAATTGCTACGAAACGCCGCTTACCGTCAATTTTTTCAAATACCAAAGCAAAATGAAATGTATCCACACGTCACAGATAGTAGTAAAGAAATTGACGATCGTATGTTCCGGAATGGAACTAATAGACAAAGTGCCGGATATTTCGAACTACAAAAGAAAACCACTTAACATCGTGTCTTGTTGATATAATAAGTATGGTTGCAAAATCAACTAAACAAGTAAGGGATGAAGGTCTTGACCAATTTTACACTGTTCCCGAAATATCGGCACATTGTATTTCAATTGTTGGTGAAAAGTACAAATGGGATGATTGGAGATTAATTGTCGAACCAAGTGCAGGTAATGGAAGTTTTTTCAATCAGATTCCATCCATCAAAAAACTTGGATTGGATAAATCACCTGCATGTGAACACATTTTGAAAATGGATTTTTTTGAATATCGTCAAACGACATCGCATTTGGGAAAAGTTTTAGTTATCGGCAATCCTCCATTTGGCACGGGTAGTTCGCTTGCCACAAGGTTTTTTAATCACGCTTCACAATTTGCAGATGTGATTGCTTTTATAATACCGAGAACCTTTAGACGTATAAGCGTACAAAATAGATTGGATTTATCATTCCATTTGGTGCATGACACTGAAATACCAATAAAACCATGTAGTTTTGAGCCTGCTATGATGGTCAAATGTTGTTTTCAAATTTGGGAAAAACAAGAAACACCTCGAAGTCATGTTAAACTTTCTACAACACACACTGATTGGAATTTTTTAAGATACGGAGAAAGCGATTTGAGAGGACAACCTACCCCTCCGGATGATGCCGATTTTGCAATAAGAGCTTATGGAGGAAATTGTGGTGAAATAAGAGACTCGAACCTGAATACATTGAGACCAAAGAGTTGGCATTTTATTTCTTGTAATGAAATTTGTCCACAAATATTGAAAGCACGATTCAGAATGCTTAATTATGGTTTAAGTTTAGATACAGCACGTCAAAACTCAATCGGTAGAGGAGAACTAGTTAAATTATACTCGTCTGTTTACAGTTAAATAAACATATATCAGATATTTGGAATTTCATTAGGTGTGCCCAACATTTGGAACCATAAACAGGTCGCAATGCATATTCATTATTGTTATATAACATCGTCTCTTTAGTTATTACACCATTTTTCAGAATTGTACCATGTGCATACGACCCGTATAAAATGAGTATATTTTTCATATCAATGTTGGGTATTTTAAATATGAAAAGCTCACCTTCATCATCGACATTCTCTTTAGATAGATAATATGCCGAGAATATATAATAATCTATGTTATGTGACGGCCTAATTTGAACATAATTAAATCTATTGTGAAATGTGCCTCCAAATGAGATTTTGAGCTCTATATTACTTCCATTTTCACTAAAATCTCCGTTACAAAATCTTGCCTCATTTTTGGTGTACAAGTATTTTTTAATTACATACTTTTCGACCAAAAAACCGTATTTCTGCGGGTTTAAATTATTGACTATGCAGTATACATGAACTTTTTTTAGAGTATTCAATTCAATTATAACTTTGTAATGGTCTATGTTTTTATTTTGTAAAAATGTGTTTCAGTAATTCTATGTTTGTCATACCAAACAAGTATTGTTCTTTAGATGATATTTTTACCTAAAGATCTATCCGTATATATAATAATACATGCATCTCGGATTCACTAAGAAGAACAAAAAACGTTTGCTATGGTCTTTATGTGCACATACTATACATGTGTATATTATATTATATTTGTATCAATGTAAAATGAATCTGAATGAAACCTCGATATATACATATATTGAAAAAACGAACGAGTATTATCTCTCACTGTTTCATTATGGAACTATAGTTTTTACACCAGGGCAGTTTTTAAAAATAACGCAATTAGGCATTCCTTTTTTATTTTGTTTTCTTTCTGACATTATTACGGGATATTTAGATTTTTTTACCCTAACAAAGAGTTCGATATTAGCTGTGGTGATTCATATTATGGATCCTACCGCTGCTTTTGTAAAACAATTGGTTTATTATGCATTAGCGAATAAACCAATATCCTGTTTACACCGAATAGGAGATTTTATAGCAGTTACATCTGGATTTACTTCATCATCACAGATGATTATGAATGTGTTGAAAGATATGTTGAACCGTTCTATCACATTTATAACCTTTATTCATGTACAACGAAGTATTTTGTCATACAATCATTTGTCAAATGATTGCGTAGTTTCAGCTATTAGTGGATTACCATAATATATGAAACTACCTACATGAGCCAAACGTGGACGTAAATCTGCAAATATCTGACGACCGCTAACTCTCCATAAGTGGCAGAAATAATAATCTTCGCTCAGATATCTACCGTCAATTACACCACATTTGAATATATCATAACACATACCACCAAATCCATAACTTCGTATGTCGTTGCGATATTGTTGCACTTGAGTTTCTTTGACAAATAACTCGAGTTCATTTTTATTAATAAGCATAAATCCTGTCGGCGCAAATAAAACCTCAACAACTCCATTTACATGGGCTTTTTCGTTTGAATAATTGACGTTATACCGTGCACTACGCTCGACCAATTCTTGTAAATCAATAGATTTATCTGCATTTTGTTTTAAACCTTCAAAATTGATTGACTTCTTTGCATATATCCCACATATCACTCCTTTGTTCTCGTTCAACATATCTATGATAGAAGATGCATCGAACGCAATATCAGCGTCTATAAAAAGCATGTGAGTACAATCAGATTTGAGGAATTGCATTGCACAAACATTTCTTGCTCTTGGAATTAAACTTTCAAAACCTATAGAAAAGAATGTCATTCCAATTTCTTTTTGGTATAATAGTGTTTGAAGTGATAACATGGATTTCATGTAATTGACGTGAACGTTGCCTGCATATGCTGGTGTGGCGACAAATAGTTTCATTATAAAAACAGTTTTTTAAAAAATGGTATAAGTACGAACGCGCATATATATATATATATAATCAACGATGGTATTCACTCGTAACATGTATACATCTATGGCACAACATCACATTTGTATTGCCGATATATCAGGTTCCATGAGCGACCAAGGCGTTTGCGATAAAATTAACGATTTCAAGAATAATTTACCCATCGATGATATCATATCAATATATACTTCAAATCATCGTATGAAACAACTTTACCATCATGACAACCCATCGCACGTCCCAGATTTAGATTTTACATGCGGTGGGTTATCGGCCATTTATGATAACGTCTTTGAAATTATTAAACACGAATTGTCGTTTAAAAATAAAGTGATAAATAATTTAATTATTTTCTCAGATATGGATGACAATTGTAGTGAACAGTGTAACAAAAGGGACCATGAATATTTGATTCAAAACATATCTCACATGTGGAAAGTTTAAGGTGTTATATAATAATGAAACATAGTAAATATGATATTAATAATATTATCCAAACTTTAAAAAAACGAGACGTTACAATAAATCGAACAAGTATTTGTAAAATATCTAAAACACGAACGAAATGTACAGTTTTTAGGGGTACAATTGATAAAAAGAATGTATTTATTAAAATAGCACATTGTCGATGGTCAAACGACTGTAATACATATGCAGTTAGTCATACCGCTGCAATGGATTCTCCAACTGCATGTGAAGTGAAATTTTACAATGTTACAAATGCGTTTCGTGTATTACAGATAGCAGATACATTCCCAATGTCGTATAACATACGGTTCCTAAAGAAATATATATTTAAACACCCTAACCAAACATGTGCGCCAGGTAAAGACGACAAATGGGAAACATATCCAAAAACGAATAAACCAATTAATTTATATAGTACAATGTTGATTACAGAAGATCTTAACGTCAATTGTGTATTGGGTTTCACGACTTTACATAAACACATTTTATTATATCCAAAGGACTTAAAGAATATTTTATTTCAATTGCTCTATTCAATTCAATGTTTAACTCATATAAAAATGGCACATTTAGATCTTCATTTCGATAATATCTTCATACGAAAAAATCAAAGTAAAGGTTTTAAATCGTATACATATGATATAGGTAATGAATTACAAACCAGTCATGTTCCCGATGACATCGATGTTAAAATAATTGATATGGATGGTGCGCAGAAGCATGATGCGGGTAAACGAGTAAGAACGGTATTTAAAAGTGCTATAAGAAATAAATATATGTTCGGTGGTACAACAAGAAAAATTAACCCACGTGTAAATGTAATGAAAGTGTTATTTGAATTGCATTCCGGAAGATACAAAATAAACAAATCGAATATATCTCACCTCTCGAACATTAAAGGTCGTGTTCCGTTATTTCAAAGAAACATTCTTGCATTGAATGTTTTCAAATACCGTAATAAACATTTAGCAAATAAATACGGTATGATGATTAACAATAGAAACAACATAATAAAATTTAGGAATGATATTCTTTTGCACCCGACGCGTATAATGAAACGTATTGGTCGCGATTTTCCAGTTCAGTCTGATGTTAAAATCGATTTATCAAAACGATTCTCTCAGGAAAGAATTTTCAGAAATCATCATTTTAAAAAAAAATCTAAACAGTCACAGTCTCATACTTATATACAATGATTTTTCCATTTATTTCAATTTCTAATGGAACTTCGCGTAACTGTTTTCTCAAAGTATAAGTATATTCATTAGGCAAACCAGTAGAATTAATGATGGGAACAAAAGATCCTTTAGAGCTTTTTGCTGCGGTACCCTTTTCGTTTGATTGTATTTCCAATAAAATTATTTTTTTTTTACATGCTCGTTTACAAAGTTTTGTTAATGCTTTTTTGGCGGCCTGTCCTGGTTCTTTTCCAGAAACGACCATTCGTTTTTTACTTTTGTCGACATTATCAACTTTTTTTACTAAATAGAATCGTTTAGTTTTTTCCCTTCCGCTTTTACCGAAAATAAAGTCCATTAGTATATATAAGAAAATATGTACAGGATATTACATCATACCACAAACGGATTACATAATGATGCATGTGTTTTGAAGGATGAATTAGATTCTCAGACTGATATCATAACATATTCAGAATTAAACTTAGTTTACAATGCACCGTTAAACATGAAAAGGGTACACATACAGTTTTTTTTAGAACATCTGTACGAAAGTGCACTAAAATACGCTGATATCAATATATTCGTACCAAATATAGAATGGTTAAACAAGGTTGATATACGAATATTGAATACAAACGCATCAATACATTTAATGGCTAAAACCTTAATTGCTTACAGTGTTTTAAAAGACAGATTTCATCATAGAATTCACCTTACATTATGGTCATCACGTGATATGTATGTATCGAACATTCCATGGAAGTTTGAATGTTTACACATCAAGGGAGTGTCGAGAAACAAACAGTCCCAGCTACTTCTTGACACATGGTTAAAACATCCAGAGTGGCCAAAATTACATATAGTATCACATGGAAACGAGTCACGTAACGGCTATCTTCGTATAGACTTACCAGTTAACGTTAACAAAAATGTAACATTGTATCAACATCGTATACCCGATGATGAATTAAAGAAACTTATGAATCAATGCATGTATCATATATGTCCATCGTATTCGGAAGGTTTCGGACATTACATAAACGAAGGAATGTCAACGGATGCAACAGTGATTACAACCGATTTGGCACCTATGAATGAAATTGTAAATTCACAATCTCATCTTGTAATACCAACAAATGTAAGTCATGACGTGAATCTTGGTAAAGGTGTAGTGTTACTAGAAAAAGACATAGAAAAAACAGTAATACGTGTTTTTTTAGAAATGTATAGTTCAAAAAATCGTAATATATATCTTGAACGTCATAAACAATTCAAAATACAAATAAAGCAGATGCTTAAAAGTATATGATGTTAATTTATCACAAGGCATTCAACATGCGCGTAAGTTTATCGGGTAATATTGGATGTGGCAAAAGTACCATGATTAATATGTTAAAAACAAAAGGATTCGATGTTTTTCAAGAACCTGTTGATAAATGGAAACATCTCAAACTTTTCTATGAAGACAAAAAGAGATGGGGATTTACTTTTCAAATGGAGGTTTTGCAAAGTTACATTGCGTGCAAGAATATAAGTGGCGGTCTAACGATATGCGAAAGAAGTCCGTGGGAATCATATTGTATTTTTGCTCATATGCTTGTCGATGAGGGAGTGATTACAAAAGATGAGTTTCAATTATTGAAGCAATTTACAGAAACTTTAGCTTGGAAACCGGACCTTTGTATTTATTTATATACCGACCCTGATGTATCATTGTCACGTATCAAAATCCGTAATCGAATGTGTGAATCGTCTATAACCATTGATTATTTGGAAACTCTTCATCAACAATACGAAAAAACCTTTTCATACGATTCTATACGTATCGACGCAAATGCGTCAGAAGAGATTGTATTTCAAAAAGTCATTGACGCCATAAATAAACCAATGAAAACTATTTTTTCTTAGGAACAAGTTTTCCAGATAAATACTTTTCGTACACTTCGTCTTTCTTGGCTTTCTCTTTATTTACGCTCTCTTGTGTCTTAATCCAAATGATTAATGTGGGGTTTGTCAATTGAACACTCCACGAAACATGTTTGATAACGTTTAAACATATAAAGTATTTTGGAAATTTGACCAGTTTAACGCGTCCGCCGCCTCTAAACTGATTATCGATAGAATATCTTACATAATCACCTGGTTTTATGGTGTTGTATTTTTTGTTATCCAGCATGTCATAACCAATTAATTTTTTTTCAATATCCGACGATTTAAACGATTCTTGGATTGATGGAATAAGTTTGTTCGTCATTATTTTATCTATAGTTTATTTCTTTACATTCCAACAGAGCTCATAATATTTCCAAGTTTATTACATCCAATCCATTCGTCAGATTCATTGTAATTACACCCCCATATATTGTCTAAACTGTTATACCTGAATGTCTTTTTTCGTTCACGTGCCGTTGTAATCATACAACGAAACAGATGATCGGTAGAATATCGAATATTAAGCAAACATCTTAAAATATCAGATGCGCATATACCCTGAAGTGGAACTGTGTATTCAAAAGCCATCGACTTTGACATTTCAGGTGTAACAAATTTCATTTCGATTGCGATATTTTTCTTTCCATTTAAAGACATTATAATTGCTTGAAACGCATTCTCAATAGTCGGAAACGTATGACCCGATAACACACCTGTTTGTATTGTAATACCTCCGGGTATGTAGGTATGTGTTGATAAGTATCTTACATAATAGTCTTTGTCATCGTCTGCAAATATAATATCGTTATGTTGCATGGTTATTACTTATTGCTTGATGTCGATTTCTTTAGGTATATTAGTGTTTTTTTGATTGTAAAACAGTCAAATATTTACGTATATCAGAATTTGACTTTATAATGTTTTGTAATTGTTCTAACATGTCGCTATCCACATCGCCTTGAACCATAGATGATAATGTAGCATCAAACTCTGATACGCTATTTGTTGTGGAACGTGTCAACGAGGCAAGTAACTTGCGGATATGATTATTATCAACGATTGTCGACTTTTGTTTACGAGATGCATATAAAGCAAAAACACTTTTCATTGTGTTACTCATTTCAACTTTGTCGTAAGATTTGGACATTTTTGGAAATTTGTATCTGGATAATTTCACATTATCATTCATAAATGGTTTGATTTCCAATTTATCATCTTGAAGTATACCGGGTGTTCCACTATATTCGGTATTTTCAATAAATGTTGTGGATGGTTCATAGTATATGAGATCATTTATAATAGTTTTCACAATGTATGGTTTTCCAATTTTAACGACTGCACCTTGTGTTCTTGTAATGAGTAAAGTTTTATTGAATGAGGTAAACACGACTGCCATTTCGTTATTATGTTTTGTAAATTGTTTTACATCTAACAGAAAAAACTCATTATTATCAATTTTGTCAAGGTGAGTGTTAATTGCTTGTAGCGTACATGCAAGCTCAAATACAGTGTATTTAGTACCCTTTTCTTTATTTGTGAATGTTTCAAGTTCCTGTTGTCTTAGGTAAATAGAAAACAATCCAACCAAACATATGAGACCTACGTAGAAACGGTGCATTATTATATGCCCGTTTATTTAACAAAAAAATATTATGATAAAGCTTAATGGAAACAAATAAGATCGTCCAAGTACATTGGATTGGGCGATTTGGGAATAGATTGTTTGAATATGCATATGGTTGCTGTTACGCAAGGAAGTACGGATTAGTGTATTACATGCCATCAGAATGGGAAGGAGTTACTCTTTTTAACCCAAATTTTCAGGCACGAATTCAACCAAATGACCTCTTACGTCAAAAAATCAACCAGTCACACAAGGATATGGATACAATAGCGTATCGTCGTGAAGCAGTGGCAGAGTATAACAGAAACAATAACGACAACATCAACATGGTTAATTTCCATGACGTAAAAGTACTCGGACAGAAGAACATATTTTTTGACGATTTAAATATGATGTATTTCCAGCACTGTTTTGATATCATGGAGATGGATTACATTAAGAGGGAAGTGTTCAAATTTAGTGATGCAATTAAACAATCAGAATTGTATAAAACACTTGAAAAAAAGAAGGGGACGTACGATGTTATACATTTACGAAGAGGGGATATTGCAAGTTTGTCTTATAAAGGTGCACATAGTATGGTGTCAAAGAGATCGTATATAAAAGCTCTTGAGAAATATGGATATGACATCTCAAAGTTTGTATGGGTAAGTGATGATCACAATGAACGGACAGGACACGAGTGGCTTGATAAATGCAAAGGGGGAAACTGGAGGTATCCAGTAGGAGAAAAAGTAATGCCCGATGTATTTTTCGATTTCTTTCCAGAATTTCTTATTATATACTTTGCTCGAACAGTATTTAGAGGAAATTCTGCATTTAGTTGGTGGGCTTCAGCGTTAGGTGATGCAAAAGTTTTCAGCCCTGTTCTCACAGACAAACCGAAAGATAAGAAAAATTCGTATTACGAAATGGACTGTGAATTCATTGAAGGAAATCATCCACATTTCATGGGAAGTCGCGGTGAGGGATTTAAAGATATAATGTTTAAATAGATAAGATAAATGATTCATTTGGTTACATTCGCAACAGGGAATTGTGTTGCAGGTCAAAAGCAATTAATAGAATCTGCTCATAAATACGGAATTCATAAAGAAAATATACATACATTCGGCCACGACGACTTGTTCAATTCTAAATATGCAAAGAGTAATAATCATATATTCAAGGAAAGCAGGGGTGTAGGGTATTGGGGATGGAAACCATATTTTATTTTGAGTGTTATGGAACATTTAGAATTTGGCGATGTTATAGTTTATCATGATAGTGGAAGACCATGTTATAAATGGGAATTTACCAGTCCATTCGATGATATTGTAAAACATGTGTGTAAAAACTATCAGGGTATTGGTGTCGTTTTCGGTCCATTCAAAAACGGTTCTTGGACGAAACACGATTGTTTTGAAGTAATGGGATGTACAGACATTCAATATAAAAATCATAATCAAGCGTCTGCCACTTGGAGCATTTGGCAAAAAAATGTTTTATCTATATCTATATTGAACGAGTGGATGCAATGGGTTGTGCATCCATCAAGAATAATTACAGACGATACGAGTATACTCAAACAAGAAGATGAAACGTTTAAGCATCATCGTCACGATCAATCCATATTGACAAATATTTTATTGAAACTGCATTTTTCTGGAAAATACACTAAACTTATGAGGGCGTACGGTATATATGAAAAGAATATGAGTAAAGTCTGTACTCAAATAATTACAAAGGAAACATAGCATGGTGAAATAATTCAAAATTTCATGTATTCAATATTTTATTATAAATTTAATTTTTTATGTGTATATTAATGCGTATAAAATATGAAAACATTCCTTTTAAAACGAACCGGAATATGTTTTTGAAAAAACCAGGAGGCAAATACAATTTAGATCTTGGAATGAATGTATCAGGTAATTTGAATCAAATACAAAAGAAGGTGAAAGTTGTTGATATTTCCTTAACAAAGGTTGTACCTCGGATTGTTTATCACACATCGACATCACCGATAACATCGTTAAAGGATCGCATATTTTATGTATCGTTTGATAAGTTTCAAAGCTTTGCACACGGTCTTGCAACAGTTGCGCAAGACATATCTCCTTTTAACGACGAAAAGAAATTATATTTTTATGAATTAGAACCAATAAAACCAACGATGAAGGTTGTTATGTTCGACGAAAAAACACGCCCGAAAACAGTGTCAAATAATTTAGGAATAACCTATAATGCAATTTCGGAAGCAGGTCAAATAAGTGCTGGATTCGGACTTCCAATTAATAAAACAAATGTGTTAAAGCAGAATTTTAGAGAAGGAAGTGGTGACAATATGTTACTCGGTCACCTAATATGTAGTAAATCTGGTGTCAACGGTGTTCGGAATACCATAGACCAAGATGAATTAGCCATATGTAACCCAAAAGACAACTTTAAAATTGTAAAAAAAGTAGCGTTTAGATTAAGCGATCTTGCCAGATATAGAAATAGTATTTTAGAGATAATATTTAGCAAATCAAAAAAGAGTTATAAATACAAATTCAAGTCAACTTCTTTACAAGGAACAGAAAATAAATTAATGAACGCAATCTTCAAAAGCAGGGAACAAAGAGGTAATAACAAACAATTCAAAGAAAGGACGAAAAAAGAGAATAAGAAAAAAGAAAATAAGAAAAAAATAAATAATTTGAAAGAAGCAAAGAAAAAAGAAGCCCATAAGAAAGGACTACTCAATGTAATGCAATCTTTTTTTGGTGTTAAAGCTAAAGCTTAACATTGCGTAAACGATAGTTTGATAAATAACAAATTGATATATAATGAAAGAAGAGTGTGTAAACGCTTTTAAAATTGCTGATAATAGGTTTATATTTTATGATGCATTCGTGCATAAAACTGGGTATGTATGCGCAATTGCACCAATGTATGAAGAATTGTTAATACCATTTGGGGTCATACACAGTAAAGTGACATGTACTATAAACGACGAAGTTATACATTGTGAACTTATAAAAGACACACACAAACATACAGTTGTCATGAAGTTCAAGCCTCTCAATAACGTTATATTGAATGAATGCGTTTGCACGTTTTCTGTTTCAACCTATTGTAAAACTTTTACATTAAAACGTTCAAGCGATCAGGCGAAATTCTGTGTGGTGTCAACAACACTTAAAGATTGCGCGCCATATCTTGAAAACTGGATAATTTATCACATGGCTATAGGTATTGAGCATTTTTACATATATGACAACAATTCTAATGATGTTAAGCAATTAAAAGAAATTATGCGAAGATACCCTACAACTTATATATTTTGGCCGTATCCTTATGTTTTCCACGGACATTCTGGTATTTCCGGTCAAACATGTGCACAAAATATATCCATATACAAATATGCACATCAATTTATATGTATGACTGATGTGGATGAATACATTTTTTCCAAAAAAGGTGCCCTAATTAATGAATTAAAAAAAGTAGATGTAACACGACATTCCGGTATTTTATTGAAATGTCAATGGTTCGGTTGTAGTCATCAAGTAACGTATACCAATGATTTTCTTGAAAAACTTGTATATAAAAAAGAGACCGTTCAATCTCACGGAGTTGGAAATGGTCCAAAGGGAATCATATGTCCGGATGCCACCCAAATGTACGCTGTGCATCGAGTAAGTAAAGGTTTACCAATGAAATTGATATCAGACGAAATACTCACATTTAATCATTATTATACATTAACTGTAAATTCTTATGCATTGACTTTTAGGAAAAAGAAATGTACATGTGACATTTTTGACAAAGTATATGATAACTCATTCGCAAAAGAGTGGTTACGCATACAAAAAAAGAAATATGCGTTTGTGTCAATACCTAAAAATGGTTCACAAAGTGTTTTTAGTATGCTTGGGTATAAAATAAAAGACATATCATCAAAAGAAGACGACGGTATTATGGATAATCACGCAAGAGCAATAATACTTAAAGAAAGATATGTCGATTATGATACTCGCTTTGCGTTTTGTTTCGTAAGGAATCCATGGGAACGTCTCGTTTCTTGGTACGATCATCATCTCAAGATGTATAACTGTGAACCCTATAAATCTATGGATTTTAAAACATGGGTTTCAAATGGTTGCCCTCACCATTGGGTCAGACAAAATGGCACACAGTGGATAAATAACTTATCGCCAATACAACAATGGCAATTCATTTACGATGAAAACGAAGTGTGCCTTGTAAATCGAATATTCAGAATGGAAAATTTCGAATCACATTTTATTGAAATTTGTAGAATAATAGGTGTTCCACCTCCAGAAAAAACAGAACATAAGAACAAAGCGACAAAAGGCACCTGGGTGAGTAGATACGATGCATCAACACTTTTGAAAGCGTCACGGATAATAGAGAAAGATGCCCGCCTTTTCGGGTATACTGAACCAATTTTATAATGTATGTATATTATCATAATAAAATGAACACTCGAATTCTGTAATGTTATCAAACATTGTTATATGAACCTGACGTTCTAAAAATACTTTCTGTGATTCAGTGCTCATATCGTTAAAAAAGAATTCGCCATTTGATATTTTATTATCAATAAAATCGCATAAACAATGCAATCGGATTTCACCATCAATACATAAAAAAAATCATTCTTCTGAATGATGTTTTTTTAAAACAATATTAAAGGGATATCCGTTTTTCAAAAAATTTATGAAAGCATGTTTTTTTAGTATTGTCCAATCGTGTGATTTAATCTGTTTAAGCATTATCGAATCCGTATGTACCAATTCATTCAATACGCCTAAATTCCAAGTATATGGTTTTGCTTATCGAGGACTCATTACTTAAACTCATATTATATTATAAACACATCGATTCCACCGTGTCATCAAAAAAAGCCACATAAGAACTGTCTATTTCTGCGAACCTTTATTTTCAGGCGAGTGAACTTGTTTAAATAACCAGTTATAAATGACGTGCTAGGAGTTGAGTGAAATCACTTTCGTTGTTTGCGTGTTTTACATTGCAATTTGAAAATCGTTTATACTGTCCCTCATACGCACCACATATCAATTCATTCCCCTTTTTAGCATAAATTATATTTGCGCCACCAAAAAAACTCGCTAATACACTATTTCCTCCTTGTACAGATATAAAACTCTCACAGTTGCTATGAATCAAATGTTGAAAATAATTAAAGTTATCGATTTCATTTTTATCTTTCGTCCTTTAAGTGATGTTTTGTGATTTTTTCGATAGTATAACACGATTACATTGTGTCGTACGTATATCATTTAACCGTAACCCTACTGCTCTATGTGGGGGTCGAACCCACGACCTTGGCGTTGCATTTGTCCTTGTAACAAGACATATATATAAATTATTATAAGCACCACGCTCTAACCAACTGAGCTAACAGAGCTTGAATTACATTAGTAACCATCTAACGATGGTTTCCAGGGTACGCCACGAGGAGGCTGTAATTATGTACCCCACATTTGACACCGACGGGGTTCGAACCCGTGAGCACATAGTGCAGTGGTTCTTAAGACCACCCCCTTAGACCATCTCGAGCACAATGTCATATTTTTGCTCTATGTGGGGGTCGAACCCACGACCTTGGCGTTGCATTTATCTTTGTAACAAGACATATATATAAATTATTATAAGCACCACGCTCTAACCAACTGAGCTAAGAGAGCCTGAATTACATTAGTAACCGTCATTGACGGTTTCCAGGGTACGCCACGAGGAGGCTGTAATTATGTACCCCATATTTGACACCGACGGGGTTCGAACCCGTGAGCACATAGTGCAGTGGTTCTTAAGACCACCCCCTTAGACCATCTCGGGCACAGTGTCATATGTGTTATGTTCAACTTCCTTATTGTTAATAACAACTAAACCCTTAAGCTGTTTCATAAATTATATAATTATTTTAATATTTAGTATTTTAAATGCTGGAAACAGTAGAGGAGAATTATCCTCTTGAGGACATCCTACTGAGAACAATAACAAATACTGCAATACAATGCAAAAATGATATTCACTATTATTGTCGAGGTAACATCAAAATTCAAGTCGTAATGCTCAAACAATTGAAAATTATAATGGAAAACCCGTTTCACTGTTCGACTATATCAAAGATAAAAGATATTTAGTATAAAATAAAAAACCGTTATTTTTATCCCAAATGGATTTGAATTAATTTTAACCTTTTTTGTGTTTACATATTTTTGTTTTTTTATTTAATCAGTGTCATCTGATGCATCTACAACGTTGTCATCTTCTTCTGCGTCAAGAACATCTACATCCTCGTCATTTTCCTCGTTTTCAACATTTTCATCATCAGACTCATCGTCATTATCCAAGAATCCATAACCTTCAATCTTCTCGGGCTTGCCCACTTTGACCTGTACGAGTTTCCAAGAAACACCAAATTGCTTTGCAACGAACCAAACACTGGAACATTCAATCAACGCTTCAACTTTAGAAGACGGCGAGAAATTGTCGAGGTCAAAACGGTTGCGCTCATGGTCATATGCCTCTACATCCATAATCTGTTCATCATTTTTAATATTGGATTGAATCTTAAACTTCATGGTTGGGGCATATTTGATTGGGTCTTTGGACTTTTTCACGATAGGAATGTAGAACTCTTCAATAACCGCCCTACTCTTTTGTGTTCCAAACCATTCAACAGAGTTCGATACAGCATAATCGATAAGATATTCGTCCAATTCTTTCATCTTGTTGTGAAAGCGTTCAACACGTGGGTCTTCTTTCATACCCTTGAATGAAACATCAAGAGACATTTTTGGTGCACTTGCAGGGTCTGCAGTGAATGAACTAATACCAAATGGTGCGTTCATCTTGGGGGTTTGAACGACCATCTTGTTCTGTCCGTTATATTTCATGTACACGACTTTGCCCCCCATTGAATTGACCCTCGCCTTGTCGAAAGACAGCTTGTCAGTGCTTAGGTTCTTGGGCATGGTAATAGTAGTCATCTTTTGATATTATACTTAGTTGACATTTCCTTAAACCCTTTTATCGGGTGTATATCCAAAGAATGCGACAAGTGCATCGTATTGGGCATCTGGCATATCTTGCATACAAAACATATCCTGACCAACATCAAGGTCGTGTCTACACATCGGACACGACTTACGTTGTAGTTTCCATTTTTTTAGACAACATGAATGAAACGTGTGTCCACATTGAGCAGTGAGTGTGTCTGTATTTATAATTTCACAACATATACTACAATCGTTCATTGCGTGCCTTCATGACTTCTTATGGAGTTCTTTAAGTGATTAATATATTTCGAATCAGCGAGCATTCTATTATATTCTTTATCATATAGTTTAACAAATCATAAACCCTCTTTCAGTTTTCACTTTTGAATTCCATGACAAACTTCATAATCATATTTTAAACGGATATTAACCATAAATCTTTTGTAATCTTCTGTATCTTTGATCGTTTTTTTTTTATAATCGTCGATAATTTGTGATTCTTTCAAAGGTCGACCCTTACCACGTCTTATGTTTACTCGATTAACAGCAAGGTTTAGCCATAATAGATTCGAATCGATATGTTCTAATGCAAGACCACGCATTTCGCAACGAAACTGAACCAATCGGTCCATTATTTTCAGAATTACTTTTAATTCTCGTTACAGCGATATATAACTTTAAGATTACATTCTTGATTAGCGTAAACATACATGTAGTCAATGAACATATGTATTCTTTAAACGAATTATATATGTTCTTTAAGTAGTAAACACACTCAACACCACCTACTAATTTTATATTCAATTTGTACTTTTGTAAAAATACTATGATTCGTCTTCTTTTATTTCATTATTAATATATTTCGTAGTATAATGGTTAATTACAGTAGTGATAACTTTATGAATTATCCACTTGAATACATTGGTATATTCGTATTTCTATTATCGACCGTCATGGTTTTTATAACTCTCGAAACATCAATAGCAACAGGGATTTCAGTTTTTATGCTCCTTATGTGCACTTTTATGTACTGGACAATAAGATGTCTTCGAACTGAACAACGATGTGTCATAATGACGTTTCTCAATTTGCTTTTTCCTATAATACTCGCTGCGAGTCTTATTTATGGTGCCACCATGATGGTTAAATAAATGCGTAAATAACGCTGTATTTCCATATTACTATAAATAAATGCGTATTCTCATATGTGATTTGTTTGCTAACGGAAATGGAAATGATGCCATACCATACGATAGTATAATTCATATTCCCGATATTACTACATGCACAAATGGGGATGTTCTTAACAAGGGTGACATATTTAATATTTCGAAAGACGACATCATCATATTTTCTGCAAATGAAGACGGTATGCATTATGTTAAAAAAATTAATATGACAATACCATCGTTGTTTGCAAAAATGATTGATATCCGAAGTGCTTTGAAAAAACAATATCCAGGTATTGTAATTTATAATGATCCAATTCATTTTGATGACATAGGAAATAAACTTCATACATACAATTTGTTGCAACATCTAAAATACATCCCTACTTATTCACAGTTTCCTGATGAAAAATGGGATACATTTCCATGTATTGTGAGTGCAAGTAGAGCAAGTGGAGGTCGATTTCGTACGCGTTGTAATACAAGCGATGAATTAATAAATAGTGGAAGACGTATACAACGTGCGAAAGGAAGTACTTTCATCGTCGAATGTATTGATTCCTATATACCCGAACTGAAATGTATGCACAATCTCCGATTGATGGTAGTCAACGATACACTTGTTGATTGGTTTTGTCGTCCAGGAAAAGAGTGGAATATACACACTGGAACACAAGACTTAGAAAAGTTACAATTGGCTAACGACTGGTTTGTAGAGTGGTGCGAAAAACATAAACATAAACAAACTGTAACCACTTTTATTTCTGACATATTTTCTGTAATAGGCAAAGGCGCATATTCATATGACGTTATAATTGTAGATGATATGATGTATCTGTGTGAAGTTGGTTATAAGTTTTGGGATGATACAGTTGCCAAAACTATACCTCTTGACAAATTAACAAAATCCAAAGAAGCGTATAAAGAACAGCTAAAAAGATTAATATTATAATATATGAAATCTCTCATAATTGCTTCGCCATGCATATGTCGGAGTGAAATACATAACATTTGTTTCACAATACTCGTAGATATCCTCGCACCGATCGCAACACATGTGCATTTTATAATAAACATTGATCCTTGTACAGGAAACTCGGGTGAAACACAACTTGAAACGTCAAACAATCTGAAAGTATTATTTGATAAATATAAAATGTCTTTTGAAATACATTTAGGGGACAAAGGATGCTTCTTTACTGCATCCAAAACTATTCTCAATCGAACAAAAACTATTATTAATGAAAAAGGTGAAAATAATAGTGCTGTATTATGGTTTGAAGACGATAAGCGTTTTAATAGGTATCCTGATTTTAAAAAATATTTAGAACAATCTGATGAATACGTTGAGCATTTTTGGAGAGGTTCCGCTGGTTGTCCTACTTTTCATCCGTGTTTGTGGAGTGGTCATATGGCGCTACAATACCTCATTCCAAGTGTTGTTAACGAGGAAATTTCATATGATCCAGAACTTTTGATGATGACATATTGGCGAAAGAATTTCAAAAAGGATATCAAATTACATCATCATTTAGGTTGTTCGGTCGATATTGGAAGACAATGGCAAAAACAAAACAATATTAAAAAATGGATAAGGGAAAATGTCAAAAATAAAGCAGTCACGTACGACTAAGTTGATGTTTACCTATACAACCACAAAAATGTTGTACAAACCCGGTTTTACCTGAAGAATAATGATTGTTCATGTACCACCATGGTTTTACATGAATACACACGTGATTTATCATAGTTCCTAATGCCCCTTGTTCATAACACGTTCCTGCCCATTTACCCGAACATTTCCAAATATTATTTGTAAATTTCCAATCATTTTTATTGAACAACAGCCACCAGTCGTCCATTAAATCTAAAGAATCCTTTGTCACTATAAATACACCAGTGTTTATTATTCCAGGGAATCGATGATGTGGTTTATCGCTTGAAACAGTAATTCCCCTAGACACTTGTATAGCATCATTCGATTCAAAACGTGCATCACTATCCATCCACATAACTATGTCATACAACAGCAATAACTCGCGTACTATGACAACCTTTAACCAATATGGTGGTACTGTATCACTCAAAATATGTTTGTCTAACGGTATGTATGTATATTCATGTAAATTGCAGTAATCTAAATGATTTTTTCTAAACGATTCTTTATAATGTAAACTTCTATTTTCATATGTAACAATAGCTGTTTTCATTATAAAGCTAATATATTTTTAGAAACACGTTGAACCGCTTTGTTTTCTGAACAAACTTCTTTTGCACACGCAACAATACGTTTAATTTCTTTGAGGTCGTAAAGTTCCATCGGATTGTTTTTAGATATATTGTTAAGCGTGTAACACCCAAACCGCTGTATATCTAAATTGTTTGGAAATTTAATCATTGCATCCATCACACATCGCACATACATGGTACTGATGCATACATTGTCATTCAAAGAAATCAGCATCAATAATGCACATCCATGTCGTGATAGGGTTTCACTTTGACACCAATACATTGAAGTCATTATAATATGAATGCCGTTCGATTCCACAATAACGTTTTTGTGCTCACGACTTACATATGCAATATTTCTGAGTGAACCACATGCCCATTCCTGTAACTGTGTATGATCATGATTTTTAAAACGGCACATGCATGCAAGAAGTAGTTCAACACCGCCTTTTTCCACCGCCTTATCTGCGAGTGTATTCTGGTTGCATAACATGTTAACCATTGCACCACATGCATATAACTGTATTCTCTCGTTGGTTGGAAATTCTCGCATTGCATTCATGACCGCACACGTATTTTTCTCGCTTTCAACAATGTTTTGTGCATCTACATCTACACGATAATATAAATTCATAAATGTCATGCACCCGACCTCCTGAATCCAAGCGCATTGTCTGTGTGTATCCATTGCAGTCTGAACTACTTGTTGTACCCCAACACTCATAAATTCGCAGTTATTAGATTCGGTTATCATATCTAATATCGTTTCACACCCAGAACCCTGGATTATATAGCGTTCCGGGTGTTTGTTCATCACACTTATTGTCGCGTGTAATATGGACGGTTCAGCGTTCTGATACATCTTTCAGTGTTATGATACAACTTTCGTTTTTTGTACAGTAAACTAAGTTCTTTAGGTATAAATTTACTTTTTATTCAGTCTTAATATAATTGATGGAATTAATAAAAAGTCCTTTGAAAGGAAAGAAATATCGTATTATATTTCCCAACAAACATAAAGTTGATTTTGGCGCATATGGATATTCTGATTATACTTTACACAAAGACCCAGCACGTATGCGAAACTATATCAGGAGACATGGAGGTATAATAAGCTATAAAATTTCTAATGAAAATGATGCATCAAAATTACAACTTCTAATGTTACAGGTTACAAAAAGCACAAAAGAAGACTGGACTTTGAATGGAATTTATACTGCCGGATTTTGGTCAAGGTGGTTACTCTGGAGTGCACCATCAATTAAACAAGCTAAACAAAATATCGAAAATATGTTCCATCTGAAATTCAAAATATAAACAACTGTCCCTGGTTTCGTGTAAAGTACTTAAAATTTAAATATCTGTATATAATACATGGGCAAGGATAAAAAGCCTGAGAAAAAAGACAAACCAACAGATGCAGAGAAAAAAAAGAAAAAACAAGATACAAAGCGTGGCGCAAATCCTAAAAGAACTGCTGAAAAAGATGCAAAAAAAGCAGAAAAAGATAAGAAACGTCAGGATGACAAAGACGCAGGAAAAGAATACTTTAAAAATTATAAGTAATTAGATGTTACTTTATACATACTCATAAGATAGTCTTTTCCTGTATCACAATATGGATTATGAACACCACATACAGCTCTCGTTTGAACCCCTTTCACATGTTTCTGTATTACTGTAGCAGACATATTATCAAAATATATTTTTAAATTCACTAATACCTCAACCAATATTTCACCTTTAAGTTCCTCGTATTCAATTGGAATGTTCAATAAATCATGTTTACCTACCCTCAGTAAAACGAGTGCGCGTAAATATAGAACGTCAATCGGTAGTTCTGTAAATTTGTTATTTGTAATAAACAAATGTTCAAGCATTTGACACCAACGAATACCATTTGGTAAATGTGTCATATTATTGAAATCCATTTTTAATTTTACAAGTGATGTCATTTTACTTACATCAGGAAACACTAACAACATATTATGAGAAACGTTTATTTTACATAACAGTGATAATTCACTTAACGTGTTTGGGAGCTCGGACAATTGATTATGTTGTAGAAAAAGATGAGTCAATGTTTTCAATTGTCCGAATTCCTGTGGAAGTGTTTTAATTTTATTGTTGTTTAGAAACATGTATGTAATGTTCCTGAGGTTACCAATTTCTTTAGGAATTGAACCTATATTATTTTTGTACAATGCCATGTATTTGAGATTTACCAATCGCCCAATCTCAGCTGGTAATGTATCGAGTTGATTATTGTTTAGAAGTAAACGATTCAATAAAATAAAATTACCTATCTTGTTTGAAAGTCTGTAAACATTATTAAAACTTCCCATAATCATTGTAACTGTTTCAGCTATCTCATTTGAAAGATTTTCAATCATTTCTTTGTGGTGAAGTATGTCTGAATCGTCCCAATATAACATTATTGTATTATTCTATGATATTCAACGTTCTTTAGGTTTAAATTCTATTCACTATATTCGATTAATTATAGATAACATCTAACATCTTGAGTTTACATTGAATGAATCTGGTATTATACATGTACCAATTACGAATATTATTGGATAATATTATTATATTTTCCCAACCGAATGTAATTTTATCATGCAGATCAATGATTCCCAAAATCTGATGGTGCTTGGCCCGGTGCCTGACGGACATAAACTATATTGTGAATCGATAAGTGTTTCTCTATATTCACGACGTGTCTTTCGGATAAATTTAGTATTTTACACGCAGAATTTTGATTTTTAGAATATACTATTTTTTCAAAATGCCAATCAATGTGAATGAAGACCATATCAACCTCGTATGAGTAACATGGCATCTGCAATACATTCGACACGAGCATTGTGTGTATCGTAACCTCTGAAATCATATCCATGTAATGAGTGAATACCGTCGTCATTTTTATAAATAAATATACATGATTTTTTTCTCCTCAACGTGTTACTAAAAATAAAATTATCGTACGTAACATTTTTGAGCCATAAGGTTTTACCTTGAAGCACACCACAAAATGATTTTGAAATATCAAAATAAGAACTGTTTGATTTTTCAAAACGCATCGGCATGTCGAACACCGGATTGTTTTGATATTTAACATTTGATTCTGAAAATACGTTACGATATATGGGTGATATTTGTGTATTGGGTACGAGGTCCAATAAGTGATGAGAATAAAACTCTTTATGGGTAATTGCTTTGATGAATACATCCAGTAACGGTTTTGGTATCCAAAAGAGATTGTCGGTTATTTTAGGGTTCCTGGATTTTGTCAAACATGGGTTTACCTGACATCCAAGGATGTTTGAACGATAAAACGGGAATCCTATATGGTCATAATTGAACGTTGTCTTACAAATATCGAAAAACATATTCCGTTTCATTTTCAAATCAAATCGTACTAAAAACGTATAATCTTCTTCTGTCATATGTGAAAGTGCTTTTACAATTAAAGTAAATTGATTTTCTGTTGTTTTGTCGTACAAAAAAAGAGTTGTAGGGCACGAGGCTTGATATGTACGTAGAAGAAGCTGAGTAAACTGTGTATCGTAAGTGTGAAGTTGTACCTCGACATCAAAATGTTCCATAAAAGGTTTAATCACATTGTCAATATGAGACTTGCTACATATCAGTTGAGGGTCGATCTCTAACCCACATTTTCTTGTGTTACGTTGATTGTTTAACACACGGAAACTTTCGCCTATAATCATGATTAATAGTTTCATCACTATATTATAAAAGTTCAATTTTTTTTGAAAACAAACCCATAGAACTCAATTATTGTATATGGAGTGTAAATTGTCTTTATCTCAATTTTATAACTCCCTAATACTAACGAATGAAATTATAATGAATAAAAACGACGAAATATGCTTGTAATTATTTCATTAGTCTGCTAATGTTGTAGACTCTACGCTGAACTTTAGTACAACGTCGCGCATCACAGAATAAATTTCCGTGGTATACTCTTTCACAACAAGTAAGACAGAGTCGTTTTGCGTCTGGTGCTCTTTCTGCAGTCCTTTGGTAATCCATAATGATTTTAAACATTTCCACATTATAGGTTTTACGTGTAAAAAAGTTACGAATTGGTTCCCATGTTTCCTCTTCATATCCCTCCCATTTTACCCTATATACAACTTTGCCGTCATTCCTCCTATAAGACCGTTGACTATGTATGTGCTCGACCGTGAACATTATGCTCTTTCTTGTTTCTAACAGCTTGCTTTAGGTGTTTAAAAGTGCGTCGTAAAAAAACAAACTCAATGAGAACCAGTGTTTCAATTAAAGTGTCCACTTGATTTATATGATTTATCAGAATTTTAAGAATAACTTAAAAATTCAAGTTATATATTTAAAGATATGGAAGAAACGTGGAAAATAGAAGAAGTGACAATGAATGTCATAAACATACAAGATAAGTTGGATGAAAACTCCGAAAATCTCAATAACATTGATTACCTCGAAAGTTGCAATTCACTAATGAAAATAAATAATAGAGTTAATGAACTCGCCGGTATATTTAAGGGATTTCGTAATCGAATAGAGACTGATCGGCATTCAATAAATGGTGTTCGTCAATTGCAAGAGAATCACAAGAATCTTGTAACGAAACTCTATCGCGAAATTGACATTAATAAACTCTTAATAATAAATCTTCGACGGGAAATAGAGGGTAATGAGATTTTAACGGAATATTTAACACCTCTTGTACCTTTAAATACGATTACGGACACAATGCCACCAAACAATGATGAAAGTGATAAAAATATTAGTTAAAAAAAAAATTAATCACGACGGCATTTAACTTTATAGTCAAAAACGAAAGAATAATAATGTTTTGTAGTCAAATTTTTACAGACGTATATATAGTATCAACAACAATCTCTAAATTCAAAAATAATGGATGGTAAATACCATTATACCCTTTTTTGTTATTCGTTATGTATTTTTTGGGTGTTTTAATTGTTTAAGAATTTTTTATATATATAGTAATGCCGATACCCAAAAACATTCATCAGGTATGGATAAATCATATTGATATACCACTCGATTTATATGATTTATCAGATATGCAATCGTGGAAAATTTTAAATCCTGAATGGAAATATTGGTTATGGGACAGGACGTTATGCGATAATATTATCACTACTTTCTTCCCGGAAATTGCATTCATTTATTCAAAGGTGTCGTATGGACTCAAAAGTGACATATGTAGGGTGGCACTCTTGATTCTGTTTGGAGGTATATATGCTGATTTGGATACCAAATGTTTAAAATCATTTGATGCATTAACCGATGAAATTAAAACGATACGAAACGAAGGTAACTCTTTCATCATGAGTCCAGTGCAGTCTGTGTATCTAAAACTTTTTATGGAACATATAATCAAAAATCATGATTTTAGGAGAGATAACAAGTTTGCAGGGCCGTCGGCATATGAAGACTTCGAACGAACGTTAGACACTACCGATATTTTGTCGAAAAGAGGACATTATTGTGAAAGAATAGGATATGCGGATTTGGATATATACGCTATACACACAAGTAAAACTTATTAACAATTGTTATTTCCATGTCGCGACCTGAATGCAAACACTTTCTTTTCCTTTAAAAAATTTACCATTTATTTTTCTGATGGTGACTGCAAACCCTGACGTTTCTTTGCTTCGTTCCATCAAACGATTACCGAGAATACCAGCTTCTTTGTTTTCTAAAATGAGCTTCCAAAATTTGTTACGAATATCCATTTTATCTTTAAGTTTTACAATCGTGAAATCTTGACCACGTTTACTATGCAAATATCCGAATATCCATTTATTATCGTCGCCTGTTTTCATCCGAATAAACTTTACAGTCGTATTCATTGTGATTGCTTTACCATCAAAATTTACGCTGTTTGTAAAATTTTGCCATAATTTATATTTAATCTTTGGTATAGATGCCATTATATTGTAATAATAATAAAATTTTTCATCGATGCATTATATTGTCAAGTAATAATGCCGAATCATCATCAAACCTGTGGTTAAATTTATGACTCCGCTAAGGATATTAATTTCATTTGAATATTTAGTTTTTTTAGTTTTACTTCCATTATATAAAACAAAACCGGATGTCAAACAAACCAATAGAGTAGTAAGTATATAGATAATGTTCATGTATCTGATTGCCATTATAATAACTATGTATTTTTTTGACCTAAAGAACTTAACGCGTGTATTAAAACAACTCGATGACATTTTGTAACGCGTACACAGTCAACCAACACCCGTGTTCGAATTATACATCAGGCAATGGAAGATATTGTGTAACACATACCCTCACATACGAGCAATGTCAAATGTGTAACGATGATATGCACTTAGGAGAACCCCTAGATTGTAATCACTCATTTTGCAGAACATGTTTAGCTCACGATAAAAAAGAAACATGTTTTACGTGCGGTGCAGAAAGTGATCATGTGAACCGTGGCATTACCAGGCGACGACATTATGCTAAAACAAGTAGATACATGATTGAGGAACCAATTTACGTCAACAGTAAGAAAAATCGAATCAAACATATCCATGATTGTTTCGCAAATTTGTTAAAAATTCATTCACATTTTGAAAGGAACGCGTTTATCACACTTATGGAAACAACCTTGATTCGACTTGAATCTGAAGGTATGACAAATATATCAAAATACTGGAGACGTATAAGTTCACTAAGACAACAACTACAGTATGAGCACAAAAGGGCGAGTGCAGTTGTGATACAGAGGCATATGAAAGGTGTTTTAACCCGATTACATTATGGCATGCATAACCCTCATTGCGAAAACGGTCAGCATTTTATCCGTTCTATGTTTGCGAGAATGTATTGATGCAAGGTTGTATATGATAATAGATTTATATTTGAATAATAATAAATTATGATTGAAATATAAATGTAATGCTTTCACCGAGAATTGAACTCGGAATCTTCTGCTTACAAGGCAGACGCCTTAACCATTGGGCCATAAAAGCTTGACGACTCCGACCGGGTTCGAACCGATGACCTACAGGTTAACAGCCTGTCGCTCTACCAACTGAGCTACGGAGTCATGATGAATAACAAAAGTGTTCTTTGCGGGGCTCGAACCCGCGACTTCGGCGTGCCTTTGAACCTTTAACAGTCTTGAATGTATACAATGTATAAGCACCGCGCTCTAACCAACTGAGCTAAAAGAACATGTAATGTGTATTATTAGTAAGAATCATTTCATTTATGTATTTTTTACGCATTGTTTTAAATCCTCTTACAATGAAGCTCAAATTTATCATATCCGCCTATAAATTTTCCATTCAAAAAAATAATAGGGACTGTTTTATGCGAACGAGGTACCATGGCTGAAAGTTTATTCAAAACGTTGTGAATTCCACCATAAAGTCCAACATCATATAGCTCTATGTCAGCATATTTTGTTTTTGCAAGCTTTATCGCGCGTACACTGTATTGACAGGATGGTTTGTAATAAATTGTAAGCATTACTATAATGGAAGATGAAAATATGACTCTTCTATATAATATAGATATATCAGACTCGGCAAATCCCGTTTATAATGTTGATAACAGTTCGACCATACATGCGTTTGACAGAGTTGCGTATCAAGTGGAACTACTTCATGTGGAGTACGGCCATCAAATAGTTTATATATCAATGAATCCATTTAGCGATAATACCGATGCATTAGGTATACCTAATAGTTCGACAGATGCATTAGAACAACAAGTTTCAAATATTCTTGTTCGTACAAATGTGTCAGATATACCACAAGGACGATACAATAACGCGCGTATAGAATTTTCGCATGCGTCATATACTCCACTGAAAGGAGCTTCAAATAAAAAGATTTACTGTGCAGGTGATATGGTGACACATGGGTGTATGCAATTTTTTGTCAACGGGACATGTGTGTTTGCATTCAACAATTTTAACAATAATAATAATGTGTGTGACATTGGTATCGGAAATGCTCCAAAAGACTACAAAGATTGGTCGTTTATGCACAACGGTAAAGAATATGTCAAGAAAACAATAAATGTATACGTACGAAAATTCATGTACTCACATATATTACCGGATGCACATTTATGGAAATCATCCTATTCTCTCGATATACCACTATTAAAAAATAAAATTGAATACAATTTCGATCAGTACAACTATAATTCACACAATCTTCCATTTGATCGGATCGGATTTTACTTACATCTTGGGAGTACATTTGGAGAAGCCCAATACATTTGGGTCAGTATGGACGCATTTTCATCACAACACGGCGATGCAACTTTACCCGGATTAAATGGGTTAATCATAAATAAGAAGGTTTCGAACCTTGAAATATTATCAAGTGTTCACGGATATATATATCAGCCTAATGGTCATATTAGATTTTCACCTTATAATTATGCACCTGATTCATCGGGTAGAGTCGGGTATAACGATACTATGTTAACATATGGTGAATATGGATGTTTTCAGATATTTGACGGTGACCCAACATTCGATGGTACACACGCACTTATATCATACAATAACTTTTATGGAATACCTGACCTCGGAATTGGAAATTATCATGAAATTAATAAAAATTGGACTTTAACAAATAATGCACATATATATAACACGAGACGTCTTGAAATTGCAACACAACCATGTCGGGTATGTTATTATGTTGACGAAATAAAGGAAATGAAGTTATTATATTCATTCAATTTAAGTGATAATGGACCATTGAATTATGTTATAGACAATAGTAAATCGTCAATAAACCGCAAATTTACGCGTGCATCATACTTTATTGAGTTGAACGATTCGTGGATGTATGTTTCATTCGATTGTATTTCTTTGGATGACCTCGGAATACCGTCAAAATCGGTCTCAAAATATGTACAAAATGCTTGTATTCAGTGCAATGATGGTACTAAAATACAAAGTAAATCTAAAATATGGATAAAATTTACGCCGTATGATTATATAGTTTCACAAGGTTCCCCAGGACCTGAACTATTCACAGGAACATATGGATGTATGCAAATCGGGTATAACGATAACATAATGTGGTCTGCATCAGGCTTGAACGGAACCATTCAAACCGGTTTTTTCAACAACGAGGTACCTGCATCATCATATTTAAGGAAACGTGTGCAACTGTTTATAAGCAGACATGATTATATACCAGATATCGTATTTTTAGTAAGTGGTCAAAGTAATTCTGTTGGTACAGGCGGATATTATGAACCATTAAATGCTGATGACCAAATGCATGAAAATATTCTATCGTGGAATATGAATGATAAATCATGGGATATTGCCAATCTCGAAAGACACATGGGAACAAAGCCTTTGTTAAATCAGTGTTTTGCTTTTCATTTTGCCAAAAAATTCATTGCACGTTTTCCAAACAAAAAGATTGGTATTGTTATATGCGGTGCACCTGGACAATCTATTTCGAGGTGGTCAAAAACTCAATTACCCAAGTCCACCAATGAAAAAATAGATTCAGGAGACATATTCGACAAAACAATTGTGAGTATTAAAGAAGCATTGGCTAAATCTAATACTACCAAAGTAGAAGGTATTCTTTGGCACCAAGGAGAATCGGATTATGACGAAACACACGAATATTATAGACGACGATTGATTAATATTATATCCGAGTATAGACGACAATTAAACAGTGATACCGTTTTCATAGCAGGCGAACTTTTGAGATTGAATTCTACATGGAAACAAAATGTAGTTTTACGAGAATTGAATCATAATAAAGACCGTCTTGCTCGATGTGCATTTTCAAAAAACCTTACACATTGTGGAGATGAATTGCATTTCAGTACGCAATCACATAGGGACCTTGGTGATATGTACTTTGAACAATATATGATAATCCAATATATGAATATACTTAAATGATATGGTATAAAAGGTACTTGACTTTGTTATTGTAATGAGTACGTGTATTGATAACACACTTACTGATATAGATTCCATTAAACATAAACCCTATTTGCGTTCGATAAACATTACAGACGATATATTAATTGAAACAAAATCAATTATAGAAGAAGGTATTGGAGATAATTTCAGTAAATAACATAAGAATAGAATGTGTTGTACTTGTATATGGTTTTAATAGATACGCTCATTGTACTCGTTCCATCAGAATTAAACGACGTCATGCATTCAATTATATCAAAAACAAAATCGAGTCTAATTAGATCGATTTCTAAACATGGGTATATTACCAAAGTCAAACGAATTTGCAATATATCAGAAGGTGTTGTCCAACATAGTCCATCATGTGCAGTTGAATATACAGTTACAGTCGATGTGGATGTTTTTAATATTTCTGAAAACGACATTGTTGATATGACCCTTAATAATGTGACAAGTATGGGTATTTTTGGAGAGTGTAAACACGCTACTATCTTTGTACCTCAGCACGAATTGAAAAATGTGGATGACGTAGGTACATTCGGTTATTCTGTAGGTGACAGTTTACGTATCAAAATAATCGGAAAACGAATCACGGATACAATTCTTTGCATAGGAACAGAGTTGTTTTAATTATTTATCACTCGGATGTAGATGCATGAGTATGTTTTTTACAACCGTTTTACTTATTCTTCTATTATTGATCTTTATATTACACAATTCATTTTGACATTCATCGTACGATTTTGAATACATAGTCTTGATGAGCGAGTGTACATTCAAATATATGTCTAATATTCCGTTGCATGTCTGTTCAGAAATTCCGGGTATTTGACACAGCATCGATTTATTCACATTTGCTACTGTATTATTGCAAGATTTCTTTATACCCTGTATAGAAAAATAACTTTTGCTCGTATCACGCTCGAGTTTTTTGGAGAAATACTCCGGGTGAGCTTTCACCCTTTCAAAAAGTGCTACTATAAACGCGACCGTGTCGGTTGCGTTTTTTGAAAAACCAACATGTATCTCGTCCCTAAACATACTATGAATTATAGAAGATTCTATATTCCTGTCACGTAATGTATCAAATGAGTTATAGTCTTCAATTATATACATTATGTTTTTAGATGGAAAGTTTAAAAGCAGACGTGCTTTTTGTTCATGTAGACGACCGTCTTTTATAGATGCAGATAAATCAGAGATTGTTTTTCGTTCGATTACTACAAATACTTTATCATTTTCATCGGTGATTAAAATATCGCCCACATCTAACTTTTTAGTATGTACATCTATACCCTGGTCACGAAATATTTTGTTCAAAGTGCTCTCACCGCTATCGACAAAGAGTTTGTACATTACATGAACAACCATAGCTTTTTTTAAGTCTTTATAATTTGGTTCTTATAAATATTGTAATGCCCTTTGTAACGTACACAATCCTTTACAATCAGGCGAATCACTGTAAAAAAAGTAAGGTATATGAGAGAACTATGCACACAGCGAATATAATTATAGCTTAGAGAACTTTTATGTATTGTGGTGTTTATTGATGTGTATGGTGTGTATTGGGGTATATATATATTGTACCGGTACACGTACTCGGTTTCCCAAAATATTGTGGTGTAGTGGTGTGTAATACTGTTTAGTGTATTGTGGTGTAGTGGTATGTATTACTGTTTAGTGTATTGTGGTGTAGTGGTGTGTATTACTGTTTAGTGTATTGTGGTGTAGTGGTATGTATTACTGTTTAGTGTATTGTGGTGTAGTGGTGTGTATTACTGTTTAGTGTATTGTGGTGTAGTGGTGTGTATTGTTCAGCATATATATAAATACAATAATGATACGTGTTTTAAAACTTTTTTACATGTGAAACTTTTTAAAGTCTTTTAATAAGTATTTTTCTTTTGTATAGTAGAGAAGGTCTTACTAGGTAGTCTCTCTCTCTCTAGAAAATATAGATATATAGATAGACAATACTATTATTAACCAAAAATTATTGGTTTACCTACATAAAAGTGTAATTATGATATAGGTTTAATATAAAAGTATATGATAGTTAAAATGCGTAACAAATATATATATTACCATAGGTATTTTGTTAAAATCGAAAATATAATGTTTTGATATACTATACGACGTATAATTTATCGTATATATATCAATATAACCTACACAATCTTACGAAATTTGAAATCAACCAAATATTGTAATCACAATATAAACGAATCAAAACCCGTAAAATATGGGAACGAAAAGTAGGAATCAAACCAAATACCGTAAAACCCATCAACCAAATATAGGAATCAACCAAATACCGTAAAATACAAATCTTTATAGGGTTTAGGGTTAGTGGTGTGTATTGTGTATATTACAGTGTAGTGGTGTGTATTGTGTATTCGGTTCTTGCAAATGCTAATAATAGGTTTAAGGAATTGATAAGTGTAAACACAAATGAAGCTTCGAACTGTATTGTGCGATTCGAAAGTGCGCTACCACGAACAATAGTCCAAGTACGTGTGCTGAGCGTAGACATATACAGAAACTGTTATATAGAGCATCCATCAAAGGTGTACCACGACATCGCGTAAACCATTGGATAAGACGAACAGAGGGTGTGTTGCACATTTCTCGGGTGTTAGCTAACGGTGAGCCAGGTACATCATTTCCGTGTATATTGTGTAGACAAGCTTTGGACAAATATAAACTAAAATGGGAAGCCTACATAGATGATAAATGGATCAAATCAGATGATGAAAATATTCCAAAAAGTAAACCAACGTCACGACAAAGACGACAAGTGTTTCACAAAGCCTCGTAATTTCTTGTATTTTGTGTCTTACATGACTCAAGTGTTGCATGTAATATGTCCTTTGCGTGTTTTTTCATGACTGATAAATTTTCACAATCGTGTCTTTCTGGTAAACGACAAGCCATGCATGTCATTTTCAAGCACCATTTGCAGGATAAACCACTTATACCCAAACGGCACTTGCAATACATACATTTCATTACTTATGTAATAATTATTTTTTTATATATAGATTCTTTTGACTAAAAGTGTCATGCACATGTGTACTCACCTTTTTACTCATCGTAGAACTCATGGTTGCTATTATCTTTTTTGGTCGGTGTAAATGTGTATCATTTAATTTTATGAAATCGCCATGTTTATCATAAAACATTCCATATTTACTGGCAGCACTTCCAAATGGTGATAAGGTCTTCGGAATAAAATCATAAAATGGTACCAAGTTTTTATTATTTACACATCCCAGTTGTACCAATAGATGTCTTATATCTGGACGATATTGATGAAGATGAAATATAAACTTCATCAAATCAAATTGATGACTGACGTTACGTGTTTTTCCCCAAAACATATGCTTGTTCGATATACCTCTGATAAAACGTAAATCCATCATCCGTAACGATTTAGTAATTTGAAGCGAATGCTTGTGTGCACCATCTAAATCAATGATTTTTAATTGGTGAAGACAAGAAACTTCAACAGTATTATACCCTGTACCCTCTTTAAATATATATCGATCATTCAATTTTTTTAAATTCACTCTTTTTTGTACATACATATTTTTGAAATGTAGATCAGTATGAGTCATCCGTATTGTATTCATACATTGTAATGTGTATAACAGTTGGAATAGGATGTTACGAATTTCTGAATGTGTTGCATGTTTAATAAATGTATCGAAACGAATAAATTTATTTATATTTTCTGTAATTAACAGTGTTCTAAATTGTTTTTGTTTGGTGTAAAGCGTACTTCGTAAATACTTATTATAGCAAAAAACATATGTTTTACATACTCCTAAATAGTTAAGACGATTTGTTACATTATACATCCTTGTTTCCACTTGTGCAGGAGAACTTTGGGCTTCTTTTTTATTTAGTGCAAGTCTGTCATCGAAAACACACTTTGAAAGCTTCATAAAAACTGCACTATCATTTTTTTTGTAACGCAATATTCCAAAAGACAATATAGAGTTTGAACGCGTACGTGATCGTTGTGATTTATTTATTGGAATATATCTCGATGTCGATTGTGATTTTAAGCTATTGAAAACAATCGACACACGCATTATGTTAGTACAATGTTAAAAAGTTTCCGAAAAGCTTTATCTACAACCGTTTCTTTCATGCGTACAATATCATTTTCCATAAAGTAACGAATATTTGAACGAGTAAATTTTTTCGATTTCTCCTGTTTATCTGTTGGTTTTCTTGAACGGACATCATCAAACATATTTTCTTTTGTTGTTGGTGTTTCTTCAATAGATAACCCCTCAAATAATGGGTGTCGCATATAACTCAGAGCTTGTAATAAACTATCGGACAAATCATCCTTTTTTTTGGATATGTTAAACATTGTTAACATATTACTATTATCTTTTAAGGTGCGTTCCAGATATAATTTACAACGTTTTACCCCGAGTTTCTTTCGAGCAGAATAATTAGCTATTCCTCGATGTGTGTTATTTCCCAATTTATGCTTTGCACTATATGATAATACCGAAGTCACTGTTCCTGCTTGTACGCCTTTTATATAAAAATATGAACAAATCATACCTTCTACGAATCGCATTTTTGGATTTCTTGCCGGTTGTTTTTCTATAATTACACGTGTTGCGCCTGCAAACTCATCAACATTATTGTCCAGTGTTTCAACTAATGCTCTAGTCATCACCTCAGTCGATGCGTTACACGCCACACCAAGGTCAAGAACACCCCACGATTTAATAACATCTCCATCGATGCAACAATACGCAAGATTGCGAATCCCGACATCAAAACTAAGAACTGTCATCCTATTAATCATATATATACAAAGTTTTCAGAAACTGAACACGCCCATTTGTGTTTCTCTATCATCTGCGAAGTGTATACATTTGTTTTGGAAATATTGTTTTTCTTGCACCATGATATAATTATCCTTGGGTCGATATAATTTACTTTGGAAGTCTCCAAGTGTGGTTTTCCATTACTTTGATGACATAACAAATTCGCAACATTCCTATTCGCTTCTTTAAATTCATTTATTGTACTACTTTTTGATAATAATTTACACATCAACATAGATGCATGGCACGTTCGAAAACATTTAGCTGTTATTCCGGTTTTCAAGCTATTCAAATATTGATTAACAATGTTTGGATTAACATTAAAAACATTATCATCTTTAGTTTTGCGTATACACAATTTACTCAAATTTTTTAATAATTGTTCATTCACAACTGTTTTATCCCAGCTAACGTCGTCCTTACCCCGAAACACAAGTCTTACATTTCCAGGTCGAGAAAGCTTGACGTGTTTAACAAGTAAACTACAACATCCGACAGTATTTACAGTATCAACTGGATCCTTCTCATTCCCTACTCGTAAACATAATGAATCAATTATGCTTATGCATGTTGCACATTCCATAACACGTAATTGTGGGGAATTCATGTGAAATGAGTTCTTTACACGGAGCACCCTCAAACCTTTTGCTAACACACGCGCGATATCAAACTTCTTTATATTATTAACTTTTTCGGCGCCATTCATCATTACATATCTATATTCACAAGAGAGTGTATCCTTAAATCTGGCGATCCACAACGCGTCTATATATACTATATTTTCCCATCCAGTTCCAACCATTGATTTGTACGAAGACGTGATATTTAAAGTCACGTCCGATTTTGTCAAAGGACGTTTGACACTCCCTCTCAATGGGTGTGCACCCCTCCCTATAAATATTGTAGCCGGTTCTATGCATGGATTGTAGGTATATACACCACCACATGTAACCACATTCGAAACCGTCTTCGGAAACGAACGCTTAAAGACGTACTTTTTGAAATGCGAGAAATCACAATACGTCATATCGTTTAATTGTTTACCAATTACTTTTGACCACGTTTGAAGAAAATTATACACAAATACTTTATCGTTTTTATGTTTCTTATAAATTCTAAAAAATAAGAAAGCAAGCTCTTCACCACTGGATCCTATGTCTAATATTTGATTTTTATAATAAAAAGGTATCCGTTGATATTCATATACGGCAAAAATAACACCGTTATGTTTCATTATTACTTATCTGCATTATCTTTTACGGTTTTTTCGTGTGCATACCACAGAAACACGAATTAGGTTTAGCCTTTCTACTACACACGGCATTCGTCTTGATAGTCATCGCTTGACACATTTGCACGTCTCCTTCATGTACTTTTGTTTTGTCTTTTGATTTTACAGGAGGCGGTGGAACCTCACATATTACCCCATTCTTCATAAATGTAGTTGAAGCAATCTTCGGAGGGTTCTTCTCCAATAAAATCGTATGCGGTCGATTTTTGTAAAAGTCTTCGTATTTTAACCTTGTCTTCTCACTCACTTTCACCATTTTTTCGTCACGTTCAGATGGAATAGTGTTCATATAGTTTAAAGGGTAGTTTCTTTTCATGTACGCGTCCATTAGTATATAATTATATAGCTTTATTCTTTAGGTTAAAAAGAAAATAAAATATTCGAATATATATTGTTGATATCTGTTAACTTACGAAAAGTTATTGTCTTCGACATATATATACGAATTGTTACAATTATTGAATTGATGTAAACGTTAAATGCATCTCTGTGCTCATACGGAAACACAAAATCGTCTATATTCAATAACGGTTTAATATTTTCGGCAATATTGATTATGATATTTTGGTATGTATCTAAATCTTTAAACGTCATTTTACTTGCTTTAGATTTTATATGTTTCGCAAATCTGGTGACGACAGTCGACAGTTTATCACGATATCGTATTGCCCTGTATGTATTGCACTCATGTACAGATTTATGTATTTCTTTTGTTAAATGTTTGACATCTTCTGTCACGATGTCCATTATTATAATACCCCTGCTTATCTCTTTAGATTGTTTTTGTGACATTCGTCGAATTCCTCTTTTGTGTTGTATATTCCACATTCTTGAAATCTAATTGCCTTGACACCGTTATTTCCACACATTCGTAATTCAGTTTGCATGCATTTAGGCACCGATTCATATATATCTGTAAATTTAACCTTTTTGTCGCAAAATGCCTTAACACCTGTTATACATTCCCTCTTATCCTGTTCAGACTCCACCAACATTGTTGAAATACCATTCTGCATTATGTTCTGTAACTCTTCACTGATTGTATCTGAACCAACACCTTGATTTTCGACCTCTTCCATAATAGTTGTTGCACTTTTTATAATATGTTTACACTTTGCATTCACCTTATCCTTTGCCGTTTGGTATTTTCTATAAAAACCATATGCGAGCGCCGTCGTAGCAGCAGCATACGCCACCAGACAAAAAATTAGTATTTGAATTCTTTCCATTAATATGCATAATATAATAATGCCTCCATCAACTATAAACATCGTTATGGCTCGTAAAAAGCTTCGTACCATTAAAGACCCATCACCGACAAAACGACTCCTCTGGTGGCAGGTTCATGCCAAAAATTCTCTGAGAAATAAAAAAATGTCGACCAAGCGAAAGGCAGAAATAGAAAGAAGTCGTCAAATACAGGCAATGGTCAACAAACTCCGAAAACAAAAAGAAACGAAGGGTATATCAAACAATGATAAAATAAGAATCGATAAAATTATAAAAAGTATGGCAAAAATTCGTTAGTAATATTTAATCGACCTCAGACACCACTGGTTCTGATTCAGATGTTTTGCTGGCCGCCGGTTCTGTATACGACTGTGCCATGATAGGTTGAACCGTTTCCTCTATTTCTTTTTTCTTTGCCTTGAGTTCCTCGGTCGATGCCTCCTTGTTATCATCAAGCCATTCCATTGTTGTTACATATAAATCATTAATAACTTTTTTGTCATCATTTACAATAGATTCATTATTTTTGGCAGATGTAATCATATTCTCGATGTCATTTTTCAACTCTACACGATTTCGAACAGCATCGTCTTGCTCCTTAAACTTATCTGCATCATTTACCATTCGTTCGATATCTTCTTTAGACAGTCTACCACTATCATTCGTAATGGTAATGGTTTGAACCTTTCCTGAACTTTTGTCAACCGCAGATACATTAAGAATGCCATTTGCATCAATATCAAACGTCACCTCGATCTGAGGAACACCTCGTGCGGCTGGTGCAATACCATCGAGTGTGAATTGTCCGAGCTTGTTATTATCAACAGTCATCGCACGTTCACCTTCAAATACTTGAATATTCACACCCGGTTGATTGTCAGAATATGTACTGAATGTCTGCATCTTTTTAGTAGGAATTGTGGTATTACGCTCAATAAGTTTAGTCATTACACCACCTGATGTTTCAAGACCCATGCTTAGTGGTGTTACATCTAACAAAAGAATGTCGTTAACCTTTGATGTTTTATCATTTCCAGTCAAAATAGCAGCCTGCACAGCAGCACCATATGCAACGCACTCGTCAGGATTAATTGATTTACATAACTCCTTCCCATTGAAAAATTCCGATAGCATACTCTGAATTTTAGGAATACGAGTGGAACCACCTACAAGAACAATGTCATTGATGTCACCCTTTGACATTTTCGCATCCTTCAATACTTTTTCAACAGGTTCCATTGTACGTTTGAATAGATCCATACATAACTCTTCAAAACGCGCACGTGTGATGGAAGTAGTAAAATCAATTCCGTCACATAGTGCATCAATTTCAATCGTTGTAGAGGCAGTTGAACTCAAAGTTCGCTTCGCACGCTCCACAGATGTGCGAAGTCTACGCAATACACGCTTATTTCCAGTAATATCAACTTTATGTTTCCGCTTGAACTCCTTTGCAAAATGCTCTACAAGACGAGTATCAAAATCCTCTCCTCCGAGATGTGTATCTCCTGCAGTGGCTTTCACCTCGAAAATACCATCATCGATAGTCAAAAGCGATACATCAAATGTACCGCCACCGCAATCAAAAATTAAAATATTCGTTTCCTCTTTCGATTTACGATCCAATCCATATGCAATTGCAGCGGCTGTAGGTTCATTAATAATGCGAAGCACGTTTAACCCCGCAATCACACCAGCATCCTTTGTTGCCTGTCTTTGTGCATCGTTAAAATAAGCAGGAACAGTAATCACTACGTTTGTAAGAGGTTCACCGGTGTATGTCTCGGTAATACTCTTCAACTTTGTAATCACCATTGATGAAATCTCTTCAGGTGCAAATACTTTCTCCTCACCCATGGAATCTACACGGATGTACGGCTTTCCTCCTTTATCAATAACATCAAAACTAAAGTGCTTCATATCCTCCTGTACTTCCTTGTCTTTGAAATTACGACCGATAAGCCGTTTTGCATCAAATACAGTATTCGTGGGATTGATGTTACACTGATTCTTTGCCGCATCACCAATGAGACGTTCTGTATCGGTAAAGGCCACATATGAAGGAGTCGTTCGGTTTCCCTGATCGTTTGCAATTACCTCGACCCTTTCATTCTGGAAAATGGCAGCAACACTGTAAGTGGTTCCAACGTCAAATCCAGCAGCAATACCCATTTCTTCGTACTCTATATAGAATACAATTTCTTAAGTTCATTATTATTATAATAATTCTACCTCTTAATGGTATTATAATAATATGGGGAACGACGTGTCATCTCCAACTGTTAAACCTACTCAAACAGTAATTTCAAAAACTGTCATGAATTGGAATGTTATACAAGGTCATTCTTGGAATGATACAATATATAACAACGCTATTGCATATATAACACAAAAAATTATACCATCCGATTATTCAAAGAAACAAATTGAACGTTTCAAAAATGCACTTAAATGGTATACCGTCATAGATAATAAACTCGTTATTGTAGATCATAATATACCACGATGGCTCACAAATAATAATATACCACTCGCATCGTACCCCGGCGAACTTCCGGTTGTATATACTGTCATCAAAAAAAGTGATATATCGTCTCGACTTTATTCTTATATGTTAGATCCTGTATCATCCGGATACTCAAGAGATAGTTTATACGATAAAGTTATACGCGATAGATTATTAGGAATTGGTAAACGAAACGTCGCAGATTTCTTGAAGCAATCCGATATCGTACAGAAAATGCGAGGTTCCTTCAAAAATACCGTCATTAAAAGTTACAGGCCAAACTTTCCAATGCAACATTGGCAAATAGACCTCATAGATATGACACGACCCGACCTGGTTGAAAAGAATCTGGACTATCATTGGATTCTCGTCATTGTTGATATTTTCTCGAAATTCATATATATTTATCCATTGCTCAACAAAGAAGCTAAAAGTGTTGCAGCAGTTATAAACCGTATATTCTTGTCCGGTGATATCCCAAAAATAATTCAAAATGATGGCGGTTTAGAATTTCAGGGTGAACTTGTTCAAATTCTCAAATCTTTCAATGTTCGGAAATTCGACAATCCAGGGTTTAGCCCTCAAACAAATGGATTTGTTGAGAATAAAAATAAGCAAATCAAAGGAATGTTACACGCATATATGTCTTCCCGAAAAACTAAACAGTATTATGATATACTCGACCGTATCGCATTTAATATTAACAGTACAAAACATGCAGTCACAGGGTTTACACCATTCCAAATTCATAGAGGGGTTGATGTTCAACACACACCTCTTTTGATTTTGAATGAACAGATAAATACTATTAATCCTTATCCAGTTCTTAACACTCAACTCGGTAAACGAACACCAACATCTGCCAAACATATCACTCCACTCGATGATGATATATCCGACAATGACTCTAAAGTCATAAGATCACATACACTCACACAAAAGTTGAACCATGACCGAAGGGTTGCACATATAAAAAATGTTATTCATCGTGTTGCCGATAAACGCGAAAGAGGAAGGTTGCACGATGAATTTTCATCAAAACTCATTGTAGGTGATAATGTACGTATCGTACAACATCAACAAATGAATCCTGGGCAAAAGATTGTCAAAATACAATTACAAAATACCGATGGTGTTGTGGTCAAAGAATATGGACAAAATATAATTCCCAAAACTGTACATTTCGGAAAGAAACTCGTTGCTCTTTTATATCCGGATACGTTTGTTGTAGAAAGCATTGTTCGTAGTGGTACAGGTGCTCCGCATTACGTATTATCAAGTAAAGAACTTGGTTCTAATGTCTTTGTCTATCAATATTACAAACCCGGTGTCTTTGTAAAACGAATGTTTAGAGCACAATTATATTTAATTTTGGATGAAACACGCGAATTCATCAAACCTCCTGTCGATGGATATAAATTCGTCGACCCTTTCAAACCACGATTACGAACCGATTTATCACGTCCATCAATCTTGTCATCAAATGTGGATAATAAAACACAGTTAGAAATAGGTGTCGATGGTACAACTATTGTAACAAAACGATTACTGAAAAAGAATGTTATGCTCTTGATGAAAACCTTTTCAAATAATGATTACATTCAAAGTACTATTCGAAAAAAAGATAATAAACGTATTTACATAAAACATATATTTGTTATTAATAATGAGCTGCTACAAACCTGGGTAGGTTTTTTAAAAGAATTTGTGCCTAAAAATTCGCAATCTCCCAAACCCTTTTGGGTTGTAGATTTCAGTGAAGTATCTAAAATACCAGAAGACAAAGGAAGACATTTAAATTTGGAAATGAGTACTTATATGGTTATGTCAGGTGAAAATGGATGGTGTTTTCACGATAACGATAAGATGAACCTCTTGGTTTCTACTATTCCTCGATAAACGGCTCTTGGTGCATGTCATCCTCATCCCATTCCTCCAGGTCATCATCGGCTGCATCTACATTTATCTCTTTCACTTCCTCCTCATCGTCTTCGTCGTCTTCTTCATCTACCTCTTTATCATCTTCGTCATCCTCCTCCTCCTCCTCCTCCTCATCTTCCTCGTCATCTTCCTCGTCAGCCTCCTCGTTCCTCCTCTCAATCTCCTCCTCTTTCATGCTTTGCTTGTATGCTTCAAGCGCTGCAATAATGTCTTTTGATTTTTTCTCATAATCGAACGTAATCCACCTTGCATATTTCTGAAGCACTGAACGTTTCATGTTACTCAGGTCGGCTGGAATATCCAGGTCATTTTTCATAATCCTTTCTATCTCCAAAAGAATATCAGACGCTTTTTGCTTGAGGTTCAAACCGAGTAGACGGCCAGCTTCTTTGATATCATTCGTCTTTACGCTGGGGCTCCTCAAATGATGAAGATTGATACGACTTTTCATATCATAATCGGCAATGACAACCTTTTCTTTTTTATTTTTCCCCGTTTTGCTCTCCGCCTTCTTCTCCTCAGCTTTCTTCTCCGCCTTCTTCTCCTCAGCTTTCTTCTCCGCCTTATTCTCCTCGGCTTTCTTTTCCGCCTTCTTCTCCTCAGCTTTCTTCTCTGCCTTCTTCTCCTCAGCTTTCTTCTCCGCCTTCTTCTCCTCAGCTTTCTTCTCAACCCTTTCCTTCTCAGCCCTTTCCTCCTCAGCTTTCTTATCAGCCTTTTTTTGCATACCGGCTTTATCAATCTTTTTAGCCGCGATACGTTTTGCTTTAGCGTCATCTATGTCACTTGTTTTCTTGATTTTTTTGTTCCCCAATTCCGATCCCGAATCCGAACCCGATTCCGAAGCAGTATCTGAAAGTTTACGTTTGTTCTTCACATCAGGTATCTTTGGTGTGTCGATATCCGGTGTGGTTTTGATGTTCAAAATTAAGTTTCTCAACGGACCGACAAGTTCCATGAGTTCTTTTTTGTCAATCGAGTATTTGACATGCAGTTTGTGGATAACTTTCTCAACCGTATTATCGTACAATCCGCCCATTACCTCGCTCCATTTGACAGTCATCTGCGCAATTACCATGTTAGCATCCATTTTGTATAGTAGTGTCGAGTGTGTTGTTGTGGTTATTATATTCTATCATCGAGTACTCTTTAGGTTAAAGATAATCGTACTTGTTATAGTATATGAATAACTTTTGTTCCAAACACTCGCTGTCGACACAGGATAAATTATGTGCGACGCACTTGTTTATGGATGGTGGTAAAGTTATGATTGAAAATGATACTCAAACAAAACTTTTTCTAAAACGTTATGTCACGCTCGTATCCAATGACATATCAGTGTGTTTAGTGGAAAGAAGTAACGCTACACTTATGCGTTTCTTCTTAGATGTCGACATTAAAGATTTTGTGTTTAACATTGATGCATTTATCGCATATGAAAAAAACGTATTGAAAAATTCCGATTATATTATTTGTACGAGGCAAAAAGGAAGTCGTATCCTCGGTGTGCACGTGGTGTATCATAACATCACGTACACATCGACAGACGAAGCGAAAGAATTATGTAAATTGTTTCATGGTTTTAGTGGAATTGACGCATCTGTATATTCTACTGGTCTCCGTGTAGTCGGTTCTGTTAAACCTGGACAAACAGTATCAAGAGATACTATATATTTGCCGCATGTACGTGTAAACAATGCCGGTATTACTCGTTTATCGGAAACTATAACAAATCAGGTAATGAAAGATACTTTCATTAGATTGTCACATGAAAATCGGGTAAATGACAAGACACAAACAACCAAACTATCGACAATAATAACATCCACAATTGATATACCAGAAACTATATTGATATCAGAACAATATGAAAATTGTATCACAAGTATACAATATTTCAAAGACGATCTATATATTCTGAATACAGAGTCGAGGTATTGTACGAACATAAAAAAAGAACACGCATCGGCGTCTGTATATTTTGTCGTCAATGTACGAATGCAAATTATGAACCAAAAATGTTTCTGTAGATGTGCAAATAAAACCTGTAAAACGTATAAAAGTCAAAGCGTCCCAATTACTAAAGCGACACGTAATATGTTAATATGGAGCTCCTTTATTTTATAGAAACACTGGCTTTTTTTATTGGCTTTTTACTAGGTTGCCTAAATAGTGTATCAGGTAAGTTTAACAATGATATTGATTGAGCAACTACACTTATTTTAGAATTGGATATTTTACTTGCTATATTAATTATTTGTGCAGTTTTAATCCCCATGATAGTTTTAGGTTTCTCCTTATTATAGAATTCTGTTGTGTGTAAGAATATTGCACATGCAGCAAGTTCATCGTTCGTTTTCATGTCGAGACCCAAAAGAATTTTATGTATTTCTATTATATCGGCGAATTTCGCTATTTTAAGTCGTGTCACTTTATCAATGCCAAAAATATTTGATGCAAAGTTTGTGTATGACCTAATAGAATGTTTTTCGTATTTACCAATAATCTTCTCTATAGTAGTTCGTATACCCATGTGAGGGTCTGTACGATACTTTTCATATTGTGCTGTAGTTATTTGCTCGTAATCCTTTGTTTTAAGTCGTTGTTTTTTATTTACCCTATTTATGAACTCAATCAATAAAGGTCGTATTAAAGGGTTGTTATCCTTCATTAACATGATTTCAATAATGATTCCAACAACTATAATAAGCTTCATGCCTTTCATTTTTTTTGTACGGCGTTCTAGAATTTCTTTATATACTGATTTTACAGTTCGTATCCAATCGTCGGGCCTTGTGTTAATGCGCCCATCATAAATTTGTTCGTGTAATTGCGTTACTGTGACAGCAACATGTTGATTTATCTGTATTATGTTTTTCAATATAACACCACCATTTGGTATGAATTCCGGTTGGTCATTCATAGGAACATTTTTATCTACCGCACCACATTGTCTGCATACCGTAAACTTATTTTTGTTAGTAATGATATCGTAATTTCCACATTTACGACACGTATCAATTGAATTGATTGGACTCTTGTTTTTTATCTTATTATTACGTAGTGCGTCAAAAAGATTTTTCCACATATCGTTGTTTTGCATTAATATTACAATAATAATATTTATCGCATCAGCGTTTAAAAAAATATATATATATAATACATATGTCGGTTTTAGAATATATAGCATCGTATGACGACCTCATACAATTCTGTGGTTCTGACCAAGAACTCGGTAAGAAGCATAAAAATGTTTTTAGTGAAAAGGAATCAAGAGTGATATCATTTAACCCGTTTATCAGTTGTGCAAGCAATAAATCACTGCTTAATGACATTGACGTTTGGAAAAATGTTAAAGCTGGTTCAAAAAAAGGTCGATTCGATCCAGAAAAATATACTACATATTACATCAAAACACGCCGTGAACACCTTGAAGACACAGAAAAACCCGATTTAAAAAAAAATGGTTTTGACCCTTTTGCATATCTTATGGCATATGAAGAAGATATTAAACATACGTACAAAGATTCAACTGCTACTTTGATTCAAAAAGCAACTTTACATTTTATTGAGATTGGTTTTGATGAAAAACCAATAGACTACCTGCGTTATATGGCAACTTACAAAGATATTATTCTGGCTGCTTACACCTCACAGCCACCGGACATTGATGTAGAAGATTGGATGGTAAAGTTTTCAGAATATAACTACATAAACACCGGAAAAGACGAAATTATCGCAGGAACTCGTAAAGTTGATTTTATCTTCGACCCAACAAAGTATGTCGCAACGTATATTCCTACCAAGGATGCATTCACAAACCCAGTTACAGGCGTTATAGACGAAAAGGCAGTAACACTCGCGTACATCACTGTAGGGGCATCTAATGGTTTACATCCAGACCTTTTTAATCCATTTGTATTTCTTTCTAATTATCCTGAACTTGTAAATGATGATATTTACATCAAAGATGCTCGTGATGGTGAAATATCCACTAAAAAACTATCCAAAATATGGATCGACAAGTTTCCCCATAACATCGATTTGACTCGCTTTGATATGAGTACATTTAAGGTTAATCATAAAATAGGCGATGATATCGAAGCTTTTAGAATGAACGCTATCATGCTAATTAAAAAACATCAAAAAGAAATCAAACGTGCAAAGACTTTATATTTCAAAATCATGCAAATGTTCTGTGTTCCATCTTAGAAAATATAAATGCCCACATTCTTTCCAATATATACCCATTATCTTGATGTTCTAATAGAAAAATTCGTAATTTTATGTAAAACGATACCGGCCATTGTTTAATACGTTCGCGGTGCACACCAAACATCCCACACATACTCACAGGTATTGCAGTGGTCGGCGTGTCGATATCCATATATTTACAAAACCAATCTACAATACTACCATCAATACCATGACGCTTTTTAATACGCGCCACGATATTGTTTAACCCCTTGTCAATCCATACACACGGGCTTACACACATCAAATCATGATTAGCCATATGAACATGTGTATATACACCATTAGTATATATATTAGGATTTGTGAGTTTTCGTACACTTTCAGGGGGTGTATCTGGTGTCCACCACGCACTCAAGGGTTGAAACGATTTCATTTTGGGCTCATCCAAACCTGTAATAAATCCAGGATTGTGTTTAAATGGATCACCCTGTGTACATATGAGGTAATCTCGAAGTGTATCATAATACTTTATTATATGCTGAAGATATGTCTCACCCTCGCGTCCATTATTGCTCAAATTATTACCCCCCTCTAATTCAAATCCTTTATTATATAACGTATATTTCATACCGAAAGCCCATGATACATCCTCGTCATAACGAGATATTATTAATGAACGATTAAAATATGGTATATGATGCCATCCGATTTCAGGTATAATTTCGGGAATTAAAATTTGTTCTTTTTCAATATGTATGTTGACCATTTGTTCATCTGAATTTTCTAAAATTGCACGTATATCACCGATCGTACTTCCGTCTCGTAACATACGTGTATAAACATGTAATCCTTCTGAATCTACCGGTCTCGATAAAACGTTTTCATAAAGCTCAATAATTAATTGTTCGTGATCCATTTTTATAAAGGTAAAATATTTTTTACTTTTTTAAACTCACTGTTTAAAGTATATGGATTTGAACTCATTATATAAAATGACATTCAACCGCGATGTCGACCAAAATGGAATCATTGCATATAATGAAATGTTTTCAAAAAAAGGCGCATGGTACGTGTATAAAAATCTCATCAAAAGTCAAGAATACCACCAGCTTATTAAATCAATTAATAAGAACATAAGAAACTATCATGTTGTAAATAATGTTACACAATTATCCAAATGGTTACCATCCATAATTACATTCGATACTGAGAGCAATTTCAATACCATTTGTAAATCACTTTGTAATACTTTAACGCTCATAATACATGAAAATATCATAGAAGAAATACCTGTAAATCAGGCGTTTTCACAATCATGTACAGTTGCTGTTCTTATGTCTGGATTTGCACGTTTCGAAAAACAAAATAAATATTTTTTACATCCTCAAAATACTTACGATTTATATGGAGCATTTTGGGATACTGTAGATATTCATGGAACTAATTATTCAAATATACAAAATACTACTCAACCTGAAATTGACCCCACATCATATAAATCACTTTCATTTCATCCTGTTCAATGCTTTCCCATAGATACCATGACTAACACGTTATGCAAAGAACCTCATGTATTACAACGTGTTAAATCAATGTATAATGGTATAAAACATGTTTGTCAACAATATGACGGTGAACACGAGCTAATTATTAAATCACGTACTGATGTTCAAATATTCGACTTTATTGACGTTATTGACCAAACTCTTGTTGTTCACGGTAAACATATAGGAATTGTCAACGATTCAACTTGTTTTATCCCATACGCAAACTATAAATCTGATATACATATTGTCACTGATATGATAGCAATAGGTTCTAAATGTGTTATTATGTTATATCAACATATACTTGCATACATAAAAAAATCAAACCTTCGTATTGACTGTGTTCCAGAATTAGTTCTTTATCAATACTTCCATTCACTCGGTATACGTATTATACCATTTTACCTTAGATATCGCTTATTACGCGTCACAGATTTTCAAGATCCCCCTATTTGCACAGTTTATTTGGGACCGCTCTATGGTACTTGTATTGTCGAAAATATTCCTAAAGGTGTTCGTATAAAAAACGCGACCGGACAGTATATGGGACATCAAGGTGGAATAATCACGTTTATGCATACACATAATTTATCTGATGACGTTTTCGTTATGAACGACAAGCGACTCTATACTTCAAATCTTGATATGATTTATGGATTGACCCAATACGAAAATCATATGATTTACTTGTCAACCTCATCTGCTACTCAATTTAATACAACCACTGGAATAATAAAACCTTTCGTATTTAATCGAACCGATATGGACATAATAGTATCAAGGTATAATGAAAGTATCGAGTGGTGCAGACCATATGCAAATATGACTATTATATATAATAAAGGTCCTGCTTTAAAACACAATTTCGGATGCACTATAAAGCACCTCGAAAATGTTGGAAGAGAATCTCATACGTATCTTACACATATTATTAACAATTGGAACTCGCTCAATGACTATACACTATTCTTACAAGGAGGCGACCCAGGTCACGGACAGGAAAAGCCACACATGTTTGAGGGGATTGCTTTACATGACTATGTATGTTCAAACGCACCTCTGTTCATGTTGATTTCAGCTTGTCAAGATACAGAAACGATGGAACACTTTTTACGTGAAGGATACCAGGGTGAGCCCGAATGGTACGGTAAATTAATAAATAAAGAACATCACGCCAAACAAAATAAGGCACATATAGATGATCTTTTACAAACATCAAAATATTGGAATAACAAAACTGACATAGCAGATGTTCATATTACCGCACAAGGCGTGTTGACATATCCAAATGATAAAGGAGCTTCAATTCTTTCTTTCCATTGGTGTCAATCCTTTCATAACAAATTTCGTACCTTTTGGTTGAAGATTTTCGGGTATCCTTGCCCAAAACTGGTGTATTATACTCAGGGCGCACAGTTTTCAGTACACCGAGACGTAATCAAAAAAAGAAGTTTACAATGGTATAAAGATTTACTCAAGCACGTTGAATATTCTGTAAATCCAGATGAAGGATATTTCTGCGAACTGATATGGAAATATGTCTTTGTTTAATATTTTGTAAACAATATTAATGAAGATAGTGTGCTTGGGTTACGATTGTTGCATGCGAACAATCTTAACTAAATGTGGATACAAACCATCAAAAAAAAACGGAGAACTCTCAATGCCATTTGATTTAACCATTCATCCATACGAAAGTGTTTGCGCATATTTAAAAAACGACTTTTCAAATTATTTCGATGGAATAACATGGAAATACCATTATTGTCCTATTCGTGAAAAAAATGTCCAGATTATGGTTAACGAAAAGGATGTCTATTTTGTTCACGAGTCGCATATTCAAAACAAAGAACAAACACCAACTTTCGAGTCGGATGTTTGGACAGTTGATCCGCATGAAGTAGATTTTAATGCTAATAATAAAATTCTTCTCAAACATAGGTACTTTCAACGCATCGCAAATTTTTATAATATTATATCCTCAGGAGAACCAATACTTTTTACCATTTCGACCCACGTTGATATTGATATAACCCATCTTAATATTATACTTAAAGAGAAATTCCCAAACCTCGATTTTCAAATATACTGTCTACGGATTTACAGCGCAAACGAAGAACACTTGACATTTAAGAAAATATGTATTGATAATATGACCATCAGTTCATGCAAACTGACACAAGAAGGATTCTGGAACTCTCACGAACAAAACACATCCATTGTAGAAAATGTATTGAAAGAAGACCTCAAATTTACTATTATTTAATTTATAATGACGTTTTTAAAAGTTAAAATATATACTATGAACGTTGCTGTGATAAACAAAAAATTGGAAAAATTGACATTTCGTAATAAGACTGTTGCAAAAGTTCGGAGTATTCTTGTACAGTTTAAACGTCCAGCTAAGCTCATCGGATTTAATCATCTCGCACTACTCGACAAAAATGATATAAAACGTTTGGTATGGAGTATACTGAATATTATGTCGCTCTTCTCTTCCATTATGTTTATCTTTCAAACACGAGCATTCCGTAAAATGGGTAATACAAGTACTAAAACATCAATTCTAAGGCTTTTCATGAAATTTATGAAAATGGTGGTTGGTATGACAAGACTCATTACCAATACAAAAATAGGGGGACAAAGTTTGAAACCAGTGTATGGTGGTATTGCAATGTTTATTAATACATTCGCATATTTCAAAGTGAAAGAATTTGGACTTAACCCGATAGCAACGTTCCAAAAAATATATGATGTCGCAAGCAGTAAAAAGAATACCAGAAAAAGGAACATCCTTTACCTTAAAAATACTCAAGCCATTTCCGCTGTTCATGTTGCAACTATTCTTGGCATTGCAGCAAATGCAAAAGGTGTGTCGCGGATGATTGAAAATTATTTCATCAAACTTGAAAAAAGTTTCGATACGGTTCTGTCATTTAAAGAAAATACAGTCAATGCTGCCTACACTTTCAACACGTATGTCGTTGGAAACTTTACTACCCGAAATGCTATTGATAATGCAATAGTTTCAATTAATCAACACTTAGCAGGTTTAGTTTTCTTCTATATTACTGCACATTACACGACTATTCGAAAAATACTCGATTCTAAAAAACAAACTCTATTAATCACAAACGTATCCTAAATATCTATAATTACCTTTTTCTTCGCGCGAGGTTTCTTCTGTGGAATGAATTCACCAAATAACTCAGATTTAGGGTCATCAAGAAATAATTCGAATATACTCTGCACCGGACTCAATAACGCATGCTCGAGATAATACTTACTATCAAGCTCCAATTTGTTATCTCTCGCATATATCGGGTCTTCCGCTTTCACATATTGTTTGTCCTTCGGATTCCCAGTATCAATAAATACATATGGTACCCTATCCCCAGACTTCGGCCCAGTGCCTATTTCTCGTGTCTCCCGTTTTTTGGCAACTGTTAAATGAGGCTGACTAAGCATCTTGTATGCAGTTATTAACTCAGGCGCCTCAAGCTTGATCATTTTCCCATCCTCGTCTTTTACAAACCATTTATATGTTATACGTTTTAGACTTTTTGAAACTACCAAATCCATTACATCAATTGTTCCCGCCATGAGTCGCCTACTTACATCTTTTACAACCGCAATGGCTTTATCAATATCACGGTCATACATAATTATATCAAGAACCTTCTTACTCGTATCACGAACCATCTGACAGTTGTCACGGCGTACCAAATGAATACCTTTTGCATCTATATAATCTGGTTTATCTGGTTTGGTATACATCAATCCCGCATACCGCTTCTTTGAAAATAACAAGTACGGAAAATATACCTTTTCAAACTCAAGCTCAATCGGTTTCTTGAATGTAGCACTGATGCGAGATGCTGCCTCCTCGCCGAGCGTAAAACTCGCATCTATGGCATCTTGACCAGTCTTCCCATCAACATTGAATTTTACCATCACACTGTCCGTGTTCTTTACTATCATCTGTCCCACACCTGCTTGAAAAGTTCCAGCCTCTGTCTCGAGGTCGTACACGAAGTCACTCCACTCGTCGTGAAGGATGTGAATCTTTTTTATCATGTCTGCCGGTTTACGGAACTTTTTAAACAAAAACGTGAGACGAAAATGTGTCGATTTATCCGCCCTCGTGTTGATAGATACGTTGTATCCAAGGGAAGTAAGAAAGATGTAGTACCACTGGGCGGTTATCTGGCTATCCGTATCAATAGTATCTATTCGACCACCGTCCGCAGCCCGAAGACCGTCAAAGAATGACTGAGACCCCATGGCACACTGAGGAACTTTCTTTGCTTTACCATCATAGCAAAGTTCCCTCCATTCCTTGACAAACGACTCCAGTTTTCCTTTTGGAGCCAGTTCGTAAAATCCGGACGAATTCATAGTATCCATGATCCTAAACGTGTAGTTGGGGTATTCTCGCTCGAGATAAACTTTGCACGTTGCAAGCAAATCCAAATCCTGGTTGTTAATAGCCCAAAAGTTCTTACGACCTGCAGCGCATTCGTAAGTTCCACATGATCCATCACCCACGAACATACCCAATAAAAACAGTTTTTCTGCTGACACATCAAGGACATTAGTGTCCAACACAGGGAAAGAGTGAAGCAGTCGTTGACCAACCACAACATCGGCTGGTTTTAGCAACTCTACATCCAGACTAAGCAACGAATGATCTTCGGTCACGTCGACCACACCAGTGTGAGTTACCACCCTATATATTTTCTTTTTACACTTATGACGAACGACTCTCTTGATCGGCATCCATCCATTATGTGTCCAAGCGTCCATGTCAATGACCTCGCTCCTTTGCTTCCCTTCACCTTCCTTTAGAAAACCAGGATAGGCACACCACTCTTTCGAGAGGTCTTCGATTGTTTTGACAAACACTTCCCCGGTGCTTTGACGACGGGCAATCACGGGTGTGTAAGGAAGTACCGAGTCACCGTATACAACGTCTGACCCCGGATACCACTCCTCAACCATATTCTTTGTCTTTTCTATCATATTTCTACCAATGCCTGTAGTGCTCGCCGCTACCTGTTTACACGGAAGCGCCCCTATTGTAGCCCCACAAAATCCATAAATTGAATTCATTGAAACCTTAAAAGCCAACTGCTTCCCATTATACACTTGATACATGAAATCGTCCCCATTAGATTTCGCATGTGCCATATCCTTCTTCGCCTGTTTGCGATTCTTCGCTAAATCAGAAAGCATTGTGGGTAATACTCCTGGTATGGTTTGAGCAAACCGGTGCGACTCGTACTCGAAATATTCAACACCTTCGATATTATCATACTCAGGTGACATCACATATGTTGAATGACACAAATTATGCGCCATCATGATTGTCGGGTACAAACTCGCAAAATCTAAACCAGTAATTGGAACTTCCATATACGCACCTTTCTTCGCGCCAAGTACTGTTGCACCCTCATACTCCTCCTGTTTCTTATCTGCGTCGCGATTTATTGTTACAACAACCATGTCATTCTTCAATGTGTTGTACAATATTTGACTAAACACTTTGATACCTTGCCCCCGCTCTATAAGAAAATTCACAGGTACCCATGTAGCTTTTGCCATCTCAATCATATTTGGTAAAATTGCCAGTTTGTTTATAATTCTCAATGGCAACGCTGTGTCCTGGATACAATACACCGCTATATCGCGTCGGTCATCATCTGTCTGTGTCCACTTTTTAAACATCTCCTTCACCGGTAAATCCACTTTCTTCTCACCAAGAAAATGCTCGGCTACTGTATTCAATGAATAACTCGTCAGTTTATGCTCACGTTGCATGATAACCAGTAAATCAATCTGAAATATTCCAGGCGTTGATACCATCTTATAATCATTATCACCGTACGCACTTGACGAAAATTGCCTCTCTGTCAATTGACAATCCTTATCCTTTAATCTGCCAACATTCATAAACGCACCCGCATCCGTAAGCTTTGCACGTTCAAACATATATGATAAATCAAACTTCCAAATGTTATACCCAATCAAAATATCTACATTTTCATCCTGAATCATTCGTGCCCATGCATTTAATACATCTCGTTCATTTTCAAAACTTTCAATCTCAACCCCGTCGATCGCTGTACATCCCTTTAGACTTACTATGTGCCTCTTATAGGGTTCCTTATCCCCAAAACGTTGTAACGTCGTCCCTATTTGAATCACATAACATTCCGGATGCTCCGGGTCTGGAAATGAACCATCGGGACTATACGTCTCGATATCAAACGAAGCCTGTACGAGAGGTGCTATCCTCTGATTTGTACTCGGATGAATACCTGTATGAGCCACTGTAAACTCTATATCACAATACGATTCCTTCATACTCGAATCACATAACTCATAATCTGTAACATTAAACCAACCCGCTGGTGGGGTGTCTCTAAGGTGACACATACGAAGCATCGGATCGAAGTTGGCCTCAAATACATTATACATACTATCCTTGTTGTCAACTTTGAATGGTTTCTTCAAGGTATACATCATTCGTGTAAATGACTGCTTATTCTTAAACACCAATTTGATAAACTTGAATGATTCCCCATTCGTAAACCCAAAAAACTTTTTCGATTCGATTATCTTTGCTGATTTTAGGTTATGACAACACGTCTTGCGTCCCTCCCATGACCTCTGCTTACAACCATAACACGTAGACGACTTACCCTTACAACCGTTACACTCAAACTTCCTCTCAATGCACGCCCCACAACACGTGCGTTGCCGGATAGCGTCAATTACCCGTTGTGCTTTCATACCTTTCGTAATTTCCACATAAAAACGAGGATTGTACGATATCTTACCATATACCGACTTCCCGTCAGCGGTCTTACCAAATGTCTTGGTGTGATATTGTAAAATACCATCTTCACCTTCTATATCTTCTGCCTCCCATGACAACGCTTGGAACTCCATCTTATTTATACAAGTGTTGTTTTTCTTAAGTGACTGTCATATATACAGTTTTCGATTCACCTATCAGTTTTTCGAATATACACAAATTAATTGCATTCACAATCCCTCATGATGATATAATCCTCGATTAGTGATGGAATATTTATGCTTTCAGACAAGTATGGTATTGTCCTTAATCCCACCGATTATCCCTCCGTTTCAATTCACATCGATACAAACACAGCGATTGTTACATTACGTCCATATATGGCTGTATACACTATAACGGATTTCTTCATACTCCCAAGTATATCAATAACCTCACTCGAAATCAATCCATCCTCATCATCTATGGTATACGACACAATTAATCGAATAAATTTTAAAAAATCTTCCGGAGACACATACATCGATTCAAATGTATAAAGACAATGACAATACCAAATGACACATGGACTATATTTGACACCTTCACCATTAGAACTCCAAGTAGTAAAAAATAATTTCAGGTAACTCTTCCAGGTTCGTATCGTGCTCTCGTAAAAGGGGTTGCTAATGCCTTTCCATTAACATCAAATGTTTCAAGTTATTCAAGTTATTAAATACAATAATGATACGTGTTTTAAAACTTTTTTTACATGTGAAACTTTTAAAAGTCTTTTAAATAAGTATTTTTCTTTTGTATAGTAGAGAAGGTCTTACTAGGTAGTCTCTCTCTCTCTAGAAAAATATAGATATATAGATAAACAATACTATTATGATCCGAACTTTTTAAGATTACCTACGTAAAAGCGTAATTATGTTATAGATTTAATATGAATGTATAAGATAGTTAAAAATGCGTAACAAATATACATTTTATCATAGGTATTTTGTTAAAATTAAACACATAATATTTGTTATACTACAAGACGTATAATTTATCATATATATATATATAAATATAACCTACATATTTTACGGAAATTTAAATCAACCAAATATTGTAATCACAATATAAACGAATCAAAACACGTAAAATATGGGAACGAAAAGTAGGAATCAAACCAAATACCGTAAAACCCATCAACCAAATATAGGAATCAACCAAATACCGTAAATACAAATATTATCAGGCATTTAAAAGGATAACTAGTTGTTTGTTTATACAATGATTTGGAACGTCTTTATAGATGGTGATAATGTACCAATTCAACGTTTTATTAATTGTATACAACCCAATGTATATGCCATAACAGGTTGTTCAGTAACCCCGCTTGTATTCTGTCAATCCAATCAAATTTTTAAATATCAGTCCAAACTTGATTTCGATGTCATTTTTCGTTGTTGCAAAACACAAAACAAAAACGCGACTGATGCTCGAATCATATTCGAAACAGGAAAAGCTATAAACAATAATGAACGTGTTGTCATTGTAAGCAATGATAACATATTCAAAGAAATTGAATCCGACGATATTATAGTCGTACAGTTTAACCCTATCAAACAACCTGGAATGTCTTAATATTATGCCGACACAAGGGGCATGATGTGTGTTTACATAACCAGCGGTTCACACAATCTGAATGAAAAGCGTGTTTACAATAAAAAAACTCTTTGCATGTGTTACCCACCTTTATATGGTCGATACATACCGCACATGTACGGAGAATAGTGTTTTTTTTGAATATTATTCGATCGTTCATACTCACCTCTGATGCAGGTTCGTAGTATTCCATTCGAGATTCATCGATTCTTTTGTCATCTAAATGTATTAAATACAATCGTTCCGCGTTTATGTCTCTCATACTCTCATACTATTAATGTACACATTCTTTAGGATGATTTTTTATATATAATTCGCCAGCTTCTCGACCACTGTTTAGTATACTCTGCATCATCTCGTCCTTTATACAATTCATAATTATGTTCCCCACATTAGAATCCACATATATTATTCGAGGATCATAATTATGCGCCTTTGTATGAATTAATCTATGAGACATGAGACCCGCTATACGTGTTATGTATCCACTTAAACTATTCGGGACAGAGTCTTCTATCGTGGTATCTACATTTATTCCTATATCATCCGTATTTGTCATCATTTGTACAGGCAAATTATGCCACGCTATCCCACCGTCGATATGCAAATGTCCATTAATTTTTACCGGTACATAATAAAACGGAATCGCACATGATGCCATCATTACATCTACTACTGATACGTCATCTTCTGCACTATACATATTACCCAATCCTGTCACTATATTTGTGGTACCCACTGTAAAACGTACTGGAAACAACTTGTATAATGAAACAAACGTTATGTCCGGTTCAATGCCACGTATTTTCAAAATACTCTTTATATAATCACCAAGCATCTCACCTCTCGATAAGCCAAATACATTTATTAAATTCGTTAATTTTAATTCACTTGATACAAATGGATATGTCTTATGTAACAACTTTACACTCTCACACGTCCCTATACCAAGTAATACATTCAAACCTAATAAACATCCTGCGGATATCCCTATTATTTCATCTATGCTGTCCAAATAGCCATCACGTTTTAGCACTTCCAATGTACCCACAAACGCCAACGACCGTACCCCGCCACCACCAAGCACAAGTTTCATTATGATGTTATTATTTATTAATCATCATCTCTAAACGAAAATACATTCCACCCATTCGTACGATGCATGAGTCCAAATTGCTTTTCCAGCTCATTCTTTAACTCGTTACGAGATGGAGGCTTACCACCAAATGCATCAAGATGCCACGCCCGAAAAGCATTATACACTGCAGAAATCTGCATCTTGTTTCCTGTACCATCCAATCTAACCAAACACTCGTCAATAAACTCCAGAAATATATTACTCTGTTTTTCGTACTCACGACAATGGGTCAATACACTCTCTGGTGTCACTATACCCTTTTCCTTGTACCCATTATATGTATGAATAAGCATACTCGCAAACGCCTCTTGCCATTCCTTCTTGTGTATATTTTTGATTATGCTCGAATCTTTTTTGAATTCATACTTGCTCGACGGATTGGGATTATCTACAAACTTACTCAAAAAACGTACAACTCGCATACGTCTCCATGTACCACCATCAGTCGCAGAAATCAACGGTAATTCATTGCAACACAACATCAATGAAAATTGCGGACGAAAAGTAATCGGATTTTCATATAATCCTCGACATTGGATATTGTCACCACCCGTCAACTCTTTCATGTATCCCACATAGATTTGATCGTTATTCTCCGGTTCTTGCATGTGTGCAACACGCTTCCCTTTCGTCACACGCATCTCAGGCGCTGCAGCTCCACTGCTGCCTCTTGGCTTCGTTAATACTGATATCGGCAACGGTGTCGAGTAATCACCAAGTGTCTTCTCGTAAAAATCAATAATCGTCGATTTTCCATTTGAACCACATCCTGTCAAAATGTAGAAATGCTGATGATCCTTTTCACCATGTAAAAATGTCGACATAGATGTCATGATGTACTTTCGGATGTCATCATCCACGAACACCTTACGTATAAACTCCTCCACCTCCCGTACATACTTGTTCGAACTGTCATACTCTATATAATCAATTCCTGTACTGTATGATATGTAATCATCCGGTCGACCATCACGAAACTTTCGCAAATTCAAGTCATATACACCATTCTCAAAACATATCAAATGACTACGACTGTCAAGTGATTGCTCGAATGTATTATTGTAAAACGTCGATTTACACTCCTCAATCACATTCCCCTTGAATCGTGTCGTTTTCACCTGGTTTCGCATCGTCTCACAGTGTTTTATACGCCCTTCGAGCTCCTTCTTTTTCCCATCATCCTCCGCATCTATCAATTTCCTCTTGTACGACATACCCAATTGGGTATATTGCATCGATAAGTCAATCGATAATATGTTCTTCAAATCAATCGCACATTGAATCGCACGCCATCGATGATTCTCAAACTTATACCATATATTCTTCTTATGATCCGCGCATACATAATCATACCTATATTGCGAATAAAGTAACTTCGCCACGTCATACTCTGTACCACTCAATGATTCGATTAAATCATTTTTACAGTGCTCTCGAATGAAAGCCTTATACCTTGGTTCATCATCCAAACGTGCCCAGCGGTGTAAACTACCAATGTTAAGCCCCTCCTTCTTAAACCCCTTCCAAATCTTCTCGCATTCGCCCTCTTTGAATGATATACCCTGTCGGCTGAATTCTATCCATGCATGCAACAATCCAGACGCATTTACATTATGTGCGCAAAAACCAACCTCAATCCATGGTGCATATGTATCTGCACGCTCTTTACTCAGCATGCCTATCAAATTCTTTGCCACAAACAAATCCGACACATTCGCACTCGCGCGGTACTCAGGTTCCTCATTTGATACATCCTGTTCTAACGTATATCCAATCTCACTCTTGCACCTACGAATACTAAAGAATGATACCGGATCGTCTATTACTTCTATCTTATTGTCAATTACCGCCTCATTCTTGAATGACATGTGACGCGTCATTGTATAAATATTCGCCGGAGGACATTTACTACTTCCGTACATCAACCAATTATTCCGGGCAACCACCGCCTCATCAACGATGTCCTTCGCCTCATTTTTACATCCGATTATGCTGAATATTCCCGAATCAATACACATACCAACCACACGTTCGCGAATTTTTAGTTGTATTTTCGTATCTATAACCATATCAGGAAATATCATATGCACGCCGTCTTTGATGTTCCCATTGCATACAATCGGACTGGGTTTCATAAATATATACACATCCTTCAAGTTATCCCCAATCGACTCCCCAAAAAATATCCCAAACACATACAAAAACATCTTGTATATTGCATCAATATTCTTATCGTTCAGTTTTCTTTGTAAACCTATATCAAGAGGAAATACCAAATCCAAATCAACTAATATTGGACTAAATGATTTATGCTTTTCTGTCAACGATAATAGCTCTCCATTATTCATCGCATCTGTATACAATTTGTGAAACTCGGGTACTAAATCGTCACTTATATTATAACTACCATTCACCGGTGCCTTCATACCTGTGTGTGTAAAGTCGCCTTCATAAACGCGATGTTTGTCGAGGAAATGTCTTAACATACTATTACATACTCAAACACTTTACATCTTAAGTCAATTATTCTCGTGTGTTTTTATTCAATATTAACTATTATTATATAATGAGTATTACTTTCAATCATAAAGTTGGACAACACGGTAATCAACTATTTATATGTGTACACGCAGCCCTCATCGCACACAAAAAGAATCTCGCTATCCGTATGCCAGCAAATGGCCTCGTTACATTTAGACCAACTAATGATAATGTCCCAGATATCAAGGATAGAAAACAAGTTTGGGGTCATGGCAATATTGACAATTCATCCTCTATCATCCACGCAAATCTCAAAAAAGGGTTTTTTCAGCACGCACACCATTACGGACCCAATATAGATATCATACATTCTCATATCCTCGATATGCCCCCAATTATAAAAAATACACAAGATGTTGTTATGCATATTCGTCTCGACGGATTCAATCATCGAGGACACAATAGTCATATTATTACACCCGCATGGTATATATCTATTTTAAATACATTAAACCTACAAAATGCTAAACTTTTTATCGTTATGGATTCAAAAAGCGGACACATATGGAGAAAACAACGTAACGATAAAAAATCCTATCTTTCTGCATTCGACAAATATGACCCTATCATTGTCACAAGTGACGCACGTTCTGATTTTGAGTTTATACGATCCTTCGACACTATCATATGCTCCAACAGTACTTTCTGTTGGTGGGCATGCTTATTAAGCCAGGCTTCCACCATCTTTGTACCACCCATATGGGAATCAAGGGCTGCTAAATTGTCTGATATACCTAACGCACAAATCGTATCCCAAGATTTCGGTTACATTAATATTATCACTATGGAACCCGTTAAAATATCTTTTCAATAATAATGAAAAAAATATACCATGATAAATATATATATACTATTCAAATAACACTCGCATTATTCGGTTCCATTTTCGCCGGAGCCCACTCCTTAGGATTCGTTACACATCCGATTATTCATCAAATTATATCAATCGTTTCTGCTCTCGCTGCTATCAGTCTTATAACAACCCGTGATACATATCTTCCATTCCTTGGTGACACCGTTATACCTAAATCAGTGATCATGGCTGAACGTCTACCAGCAGGAGCAAATACCACAGTTCGTATTAATATTCCACCGCTAGTCACTGTCGTGTACTGGGCATCCGAACCAGGAAATATCGCGAAAACACCGTGGCAAGCTTATGGCACATACAAAAATGCTGGTGTCACTACAAGTAACTCTGAAGGTGTAGCAGTATTGCGAATGAGACCGCCTCGTGCATACAAAACCCCTAACGGTGTACTGTTGAAACCACACGTGCATTATAGATATTTCAAAAACGGGGGTATGCTCTCGCGAGTCGAAACAAAAGACTTAAAATCATCTTCATTATCTACTACATGAAGCCATTCCTTAAATGGGTCGGAGGTAAAACACAGATTTTGCCCCATGTTATGAGTAGCTTTCCATCGCATATACATACGTATCATGAAATATTCCTAGGTGGTGGAAGTGTATTGTTCGCATTACTCGAAAGTTCTATAAATGTTCAATTCATTAAAGCCTATGATTATAACAATGTTCTTATACATGTCTACAGAAATATACAATCAGACCCACGCGCATTCTGGGAACAAATGCGTCCATGCATTGACGCGTATACAGTATCGTTAAACAAAGAAGCACATTATTACGCATGTAGAAATAAATATAATGAAATGTCGGTAATCGACAAATGTTCTCAGGTCGGTTCCGCTCTTTTCGTCATGCTTAATAAGACGTGTTTCAGAGGACTTTACAGAGAAGGACCGAACGGATTTAATGTACCGTTCGGACACAACAAAAACCCATCAATTGCATCATGGCAACATATTTTAAATGTGAGTACACTTATACAAAAAGTTACATTTATTCAAGCAGATTTTGTTGATTCTATAAACGACGTATCAGACGGAGACTTTGTTTATCTCGACCCACCATATGTACCAGAAAATAAAACCTCGTTCGTCGGATACAACCGTTCTGTATTTGATGAAAATACTCATATAACACTTTTTAACCTATGCAAGTCTAATCGATTCTCTTTTCTCATGAGTAACTCAAACGTACCGCTCGTTACGACTGCATTTACAAATTACAATACAACTATCATAGAAGCCAAAAGGTTAATTAACTGTAAAAAACCAAACGCTAAAACTTTGGAAGTTTTAATCTCATTTACTCGTATAGCCAATTCTTAATATTATATACCAACCAACACCATTGAAGCTATGCGGGTGTTCATGTAATTCAATAATTCGTTTATATTTTCTGTCAAAGTTCCCTTTCCATCATGCAACTTTTTGGTTACGTCTAACACACCACGTAAAGCCTCACGTTTCGAATCAGCATAATTAACACCGTTAATACCGTTGTCAAAATATAATAAAAAATAACTGTTATCTAATGGTATCACCTTTAACAAAATCAAACATCCGTGGTTCTGTATCCACTCATCATGTTTATGATTTATCATCCCTATTAATACCATGTCTCCGATGTACCTTAATTGAGTTTGGGTTACATTATTGTAATGAAGGTCCTCCAATTTTCTAAATCCCTTGTATTGCACGAGCTTATCCATTACCCCTTTGTCTAGACCAATCAAACATTCATGAATTTTACACATTTCTATAACAGGTTCGTTTTTATTGATGTTACTACACTTCTCGTGATACAGTTCTAACCCTTCTTGTGTCTTGATGACAGGTTGAGGTTGCTTTTCTTCACATCGACATTTCAATTCTGTGAATTGTTTCGACAGTTCGTCATATTTCGACTCCTGACTCAATAAAGCCGTCGTCAAAGTTTGAACTTGTGTTGATAAAGCTATGATTGTCATACTCTCATTCACTTTTTTCAACTTTAAATTCGCACATTTCAAACGTTGTGTTGCATTTTCGAATTCTTCTTCAAAGTGCGTTTGTTGTATTCTATTTCTTTTTAATAATGTATCCACTTCGAATACGTTTTGCTGACACTCTGCAACCGCATCGCTGCAAGCAATATGTTCTTCTTGAAGTGTCGTGTAAGTCATGACTATACAAGCATACCTTTGATTTTCTTTAGGTTAAATACTCCATTCAAAAACTGGTGTATCATAGAGTTCCTGCTTTCGTATGGTTGCCATAAACTTCACTAAATTAAATACATATTCACTCGTGTAGCCAATTCCTAATCTTATTGTAATATTCGTCATCATCCACAAAAAAGTGCTGTATACTGTCATCACCCATCATTTTTAACCATCTTTCATACTCTTGTAATTTAAAATACGGCGCTAACGCAAACCCGTACTCAACACGATACGTTTGTCCATAATCATACACCATATCCTGATATAATGAACGTATGGATCGTCCTGCCAACAATTTAATATCCACCGACCCGCTACATGTCTGATTTTTCATTTCAAGTACATGAATTATATTTCTTTCAGTATTTACAAAACATGTGTCAGGATTCCAATCCTTGTCATTCCCACGCTTCTTACCATGACGATATTCCATATATTTCTTGAAATGACCCTGTTTCAGTACAACCGTATCATCAAATCTATACATTTGGATTCGTTTCCCCTTGCTCTTGATTGTCTGCATGGTCAACTTATGATGTGTGCAAAAATCATAACGCTTCTCAAAAGACCTACCCGATATGTTCGCCTTGTTCATTATATTTATGTACTTTCTTTTACACTTTCGGAATTAAAACAACTTCAAATGTTCCAACCAACTATTACAACCAAATAAGAGATACCAGTAATCACAATAGCCTCCATGTTTCTAATACAGTTGTATCTTTTAAACGCAGCTTATGCGACCTTTGTCTTTATTACAATGCTAATATTGCTACTCTTTAGGCGAGTAGACCTAAATACCATCGGAGTGGTTGAAATAATCATCCACACAGAACGTGTCCATTGTCAGATACCGCTTCTGTCCGCTGAACAAGGTCTCTGCAACATCTGCGGCATAGGACTTGTATGCATCATGAAATGATGTCCACGTTTTATCGCGCGTCGACCCAGATGCACTTATCACGTCGTTGACTTCCTTCACTATGTGCACCACATTAAATATTTTTTCGGCGACCTCCGGTTTATATTCGCGCTTTATTTCGTTCTTCCAACCATCTAAGTCATCGTTCTTGAATGTGAAAATTCGCTGGGCGTGAACCCCTGCATTCGTGCTGGTATATAGCACTCTGTGGCCCTTGTAGCTGAAGTGCTTGCGTCGAGCATGAGGAAGTTCGATGAAAACTTGTTGTGGTGGTAAATCAAGATCTTCATTATTTCTTGACCCGTACCCAGTTCCAAAATACATGGTGCGCACGGTTGTTTCCTTCAGAAGTGGGTCTGTAAAATGAAATAGACTGACACCATTAAGCTCATGACGCGAGCAGGAATCATGGATTGCTTGGATTTTGGAAGCGAATGTATCGGCCATTTTGACTTGTTGTTGTGTTGTCGGTATATATTGTACTATCGGATGTCTTTAGGTTACTACTGAATATGTTAACTTGATGATAAAGTAATCATCATGGACTGGTACGGCAACACCATTTTTTTTACGATATTAAGAATGAGTTATGAATCTGACAAGAATATGAACAAGAAAAGCAAGCATCGGAAAACTGAATAAAAAAATTGGTTTACTTTTTTATGTTCCGATAACCATTCTTGATAATTATTTTTCATTCGCAGCTTATGCGACCTTTGTCTTTATTACAATGCTAATATTGCTACGGTTTAGGCGACTTAGTGCCTTACTTCAAGAATTTTCACCCAAATCTGTATCGACCGCTTTATTGCAGTACTCATCGCACGTGCAAACTCGAAGCGTTGAGGATTAAAAGCTCCTATATTATACAAGATACAAATACCTGCACTTTGTATCTGTCTACTCCACTCGTAATCCCTCATAGCCTTGACAACTGCGCGCACAGTATTTGGTCCGAGCTTAGTATTGCGATTTGACGAAATTGCAGCTAATACCATCATTGCATTCACTTGCAACGTCTCGCGTGAAACCTTGAAACCGTGCATATTCATAGCCAGTAAAACCACCGCAGCACCCCCCGAATTTTTCACCTCAACAATATATCCACGTAGTGTCATGTTTCGTAACAATGCACACCCCCATTCCTGTAACAAAAAGTTTTTCGGAAACGCATGCATTGCAGAAGTTACATGCGATAACAAACCCGTGTCGACAACGTCATCTGCAATTTTAGGATAATTACGAATCGCATTCGTTAATATCCCAATTCCAAACATGTTTATCGCCTCACCCCATGGATACATCACCATATACGTCATTACTGCTTTTGCACCACTTTCCAACATTATTTCATCAACCACTGTCATGTTTTTTACAACCCCGTGCAACGTTCTCATTGCACTGATTGCTACAAACTGACCAATATCTTTCTGTAACGCTCGTATCGCTTCCAGACCGTCATCCTTGCACCTGTATATCGTCTCGCAACATCTCGCGTCTCTTTGTAGCTCCATTGTTTCGTCTGCTTTACCTTGCAATCTGACGTCTTTAGGTTAATTTATTTACACATTTGCACCTATCAAGGTCTATTTATTTTTAGTTGTCCAGGGTGTATAGTAACATACCCTGGTTTCCCCGAATTTCTTCTACAAAAAATCTTACATTTACAAGACAAACACGGGTCGCATTGTCGACTTATGTCGGCGTGACATATTTTAGGAAGAAAGATATCTTTGTTAAAAAACCTGAACATTCTGTCAATAATTATCATTCCTTATATTTACCATTAAATAAATTATAAATTCCATCGACCTTTTTTTGTAATGATTCCATAGCTTCCTGAATGAGTATATCGTTCGAATGTAATTTTAACGATTTATGCAAAAGTGAGTATAATGACTTTAAGTTATTAACACCCAAACATTGAACAAAAACCGAAAGAATCTTAGTTCCGTTGAACTGTATTTTTCTGCAACGTTCGTGTGTGTTCATTGCAAGCATCACTGCCCCTGCTATCCTTGAGATATAAAAGCCACTCAAAGTTGAATAATTAATATTTTCAAAATCGTCTAATCCCATCATTTGAACAGTAATGTTGTCTTTCCCCTTATACATTTCATTCAAACATGTTTCAATACGTTCATCACGTTCGCGAGTATTGCCTGCTATTACTGTGTTATGTCTAGTGAGTTTTGCGAGTACAGGATTTTCACCATCATCACCATCTATCCGAACCTGGAATTCAAACGATAGGTTTCGTGTATCAGCCATTCTTCTGTTTTATAATCCAAATTTCTCGCTTTAGGTTGAATACGCGTAAATTATTATTATACGCGTAATATAATGCAATTCATTTCAGGGTTTCATGTGCACCCGTCCCATTCTGTCAATTTTCTTCACATGCACGTCGTTTGTTTACATAAACAACTTATTGATAAAACATCATTAAAAACTCATACAGACCCAAGCAAATTTATAGAAACCAAAGAACTTATCAAAGCTCTAAAGGGTTCGACAACCCAGGCTTCAATATCCAACAACAAAACATATCTATCACAAATCAATAAAACTTTTCTCAAACTTGTAAACAGAAAGCAGACACCAGTTAATGAAATAGAAGCCAAAGGTGAATTTAAAGGAGATTATATAACAACTAATAATCTTAATAATCACAAGCTCGAAGGAATTAGACAACATATTCTCTTTCAAAACAAAGAAATGTTCGTAGTTCTAAATAATCAACAAAGACCAGGTGCCATGTCCGCCATACACTTGTTGGTTATCCCTAAAAAGAAATTATATAACGCGATTTTATTAGGAAACGAACATACAGGCCTTCTTACAGAAATGCACAAAATAGGTACATTTGTTGGAAGAGTTATTCTAAAACTTTTGAAACCTAATCTAAACACAAAACGACCTATATCATTAAATTATCAAACTCTTACATCATCGATGACATCCGTGATTTTTAAGCAAATTCAGACCGATTTTATGTTAAAGTTGATGGTTTATAGGAATAACAATATAAATCATGTGAGAGAAGAAACAAAATTAAAAAATGAAATGAACAAAATTACAAATGAAAATGAAAAAAGTATTCTAAAAAAACGAGCCGGAAATCACGCGAAAAAAGCCGCTATTAAAAAGTTACATCCCATTTCGAAAACAAATAATAATTTTCCTAAAAAAGATAATATGCATAGGTATGCTGGTTGGCACAACAAATTCATGTGAAGCTAAAGTGCAAACTTCCTTTTCGAAATCTTCGATAATTCATATGGAACGTCTATTAACATTTTAGAAAGGATCGAAGGAAGGATAAACTGAAACTCAAAGGTCGATGAAAGAAAAAACTTGAGAATACCCATAAACGCAAATCCAGGCTCATTAAATATCTCTATTACTGTAGCAGCCCCACGCGAAGTAGGTATACCACCCCCATTCAGTCCATCTTTATTTTGGTTTAGAAACTTTTTTATTGTGTCCCATTCAACAGTACCATAATACGATTCAACGAGTGAAATCATTGCTGATATAGCAACTAAAAGTAGTACCTTTTTCCAACTGTCCACATCAATACCCAAAAATCTCGCGTATTCTATTTTATCCTTATGGCCTTGTGGTAAATGCTTTGTCATATCCACATCGCTCTTCTTCGCTGGTCCTATACGGAAAAACGTTTTTAAAATACCAAACTGATGTAAAGCAATCATGGTTGCTATAATAAAAGACCAAAATATCAAAAAGGCAACCTCCGGTCTCCAAAATAACATTATTTTTAACGCGAAAAAAGAATTACCGTTTAGGGTTTAAGATACGCGTTTCAAAACTTTTTTACATGTCGAACTTTTTAAAGTTATTAATTTAAGTTATTATTTGTTTGTATAGTAGAGAAGGTCTTTATAGATAGTCTCTCTCTCTCTAGAAAAAATATATAGATAGACAATCTTATTTTTAACAAAGATTTAGTAATATACCTACATAAAAGCACACTTAGATAGTGTATATCCATATATTATCTAAGATAGTTTTAATACCCTAAAACTATGTATATTAACATTGATAATTAAACGTTTTCCGATAAACACCTATTTCATAATAATTCAAATACAGATATTGACAACATAAAGTAAAAAAGACTTGCATATATATAATAATTCGAATTAAACCAAAAGCCGTAATATTAATTTAAACAATCAAAACCCGTAATATATGGGAACGAAATGACGGAATCAATCAAATATCGTAAAAAAAAGAACGACATATCGGAATTGCGATTTTTACGTGTAGCTTTGACTAATGCTGCTGTCTGTATATGGAAACATGTAAGAGGAGTACAATTAAGAAATAAATTAGATGTATAAAAAATCCATATTGCAATACATGAAATCAGTACATTTACAAGATGTATTTAGATTTGTTTTAAACGACTATGGGAAGCAAGTCATTAGTCAAATTAACCGACATAAATCTTGTTTATACACCTTCCGGTTTTAGGGTTTAGCACTTTTCCCACTGGGCATTGTTTTTCCACGTTTACAACAGGTTTTTTCATATTTATACACCTTCCTGTTTTAAGGTTTAGCACTTTTCCCACTGGGCATTGTTTTTCCACTTTTACAACAGGTTTTTTCATATTTATACACCTTCCGGTTTTAGGGTTTAGCACTTTTCCCACTGGGCATTGTTTTTCCACGTTTACAACAGGTTTTTTCATATTTATACACCTTCCTGTTTTAAGGTTTAGCACTTTTCCCACTGGGC